>ERZ894240.132-NODE-132-length-96016-cov-110.233908_pt1 | contig 96016 bp, 64 predicted proteins | sample MGYA00380298_ERZ894240 | MGnify/ENA primary metagenome ERZ894240 (study PRJEB32331, sample SAMN06328419) | human gut metagenome | biome: human gut microbiome; feature: stool | host: Homo sapiens | collected 2014-06-27 ... | reverse complement strand
ACGATAACTTTGCATTGCGGATAAGTTATGAATCTATTTTAGACACGGATTACACGGATTACACTGTTGCAGTATATAAAAACAACAGTGTAATCCGTGTAATCCGTGTCTAAAATCTCAATTATCCTTTGCCTCCTTTCTTTTCCGTTTGAATCAAAAGGTATATGTTCAGATTATTGAGCGGATACCCTCATCTCTTATAATTGAAGTAAGAATAAAAAGTCTGTAATGTAGTAATTATTACAAAATTGTTTCATTTGAAATCTTGCCTTTATTCCTTCTAAAAGGCTCAAGAGATACTTGTAGGGCATATCTTAACTACAAACTTGTATATTTGTATATTGCTAACTTGTATATATTGATAATCTTTCCCCTTTTCATATATTAAATAATTTGGTTTTATTTCTCTCGTAAGTTTCGGATATTGAAACAATTGGATATTAAATATTCATATAGCGCAAATGAATTCTTCAAAAACCCTCTTTTTCTTATTTTGGCAACTTCTCTGCCGGGCAATCGCTTAATTAGTAGTCTCCTTACTTTTTTAGTGCCTATAACAGAAATAGATACAATTTACCGTCTCCCTTATTACTCCGATATTTGCATACTGAGATTTTAGGCTGTTTTCGGTACGTTTCAGAGGTGAGAATGCGGATCCGGTTTATAAAATGATTTTATAATAAAAACGAGAATTGAATGAAGAAGATATTAGTATGCATACTATTCATATTGGGTTTGTTGCCGACTGAAAGTAAAGCTCAGAAGATTGCCGTAAAAAGCAACCTTCTTTATGATGCTACCACAACTATGAATCTCGGTCTGGAAGTAGCTTTGGCACGCAAGTGGACATTGGATATTCCGGTCAATTATAATCCTTGGAAGTTTGATGATACCCGTTTGAAGCACTGGGGCATACAGCCGGAACTTCGGTACTGGTTCTGCGAAAGCTTCAACCGTACATTCATCGGGCTGCACGCCCATTACGCAGACTTCAATGTGGGCGGATGGCCCGACTGGCCGTTCGTCAGTGAGAATATGCAGAATATGCGCTATCAGGGGCGCTTGTATGGCGGTGGTATTTCGATAGGCCACTCATGGATATTGAGGAAACGCTGGAGTATAGAGGCTTCCCTCGGTTTGGGATATGCACGCATTGTGTATGAAAAGTATCCCTGTGCAACGTGTGGCACTAAACTGAAAGATACCGGCAAGAACTACCTGGGCCCTACTAAAGCGAGTGTGTCACTTATTTACGTAATTAAATAGAATGAGAAGGATGAAAAGAAATGTGCAATTCATCATATGGGTGCTGACTGCCTTATGCCTGAATCTCGACGGAGTCATGGCTCAGGAACGCTCTTATGAAGGAACTATCACTATAGAGCCTGTGCGACTGGAGCAACTGGGGGAAACTATCCATATAGATTTTGACATAGTGATGGATAATGTGAAGGTGAAATCATCTCATGGGGTGGACTTTATCCCGCAATTGGTTTCTCCCACCGTTACCTACGATCTTCCACGGGTTTCCATCAAGGGGAAAAACGAATATCTGGTTTATGAACGCAGGCTGGCGGTGATGAGCGCTAAGGCGAAGAAGAGCTACAAGGCACCTTATCTGATAGAGAAAAATCAGAAGAAGAAGAGTGGTGTTATCCGCTACCGATATACGTTGCCTTACGAGGCTTGGATGGCGAATGCCCGTCTGAACGTGCAGCGTGATGAGTGCGGTTGTGGCGAAAGCACACTGATGAATGTGGAGTACACTTTTGATAAGGTTACGCTCGAACGTATGCTGGTGCCGTATGTGGTGACTCCCTATCTCTCGTACGTAGAGCCTACGGTGGAGGAGATAAAGAGCCGTGATGTGCAGGCGGAATGTTTTCTGGATTTCGAGGTGAATAAGGTGAATATCCGTCCCGAATATATGAACAATCCTCAGGAACTGGCTAAGATACGTGCGATGATTGACGATCTGAAGTCTGATGCCAACGTGAAGGTGAAGCGTCTGGATATCATCGGCTATGCTTCTCCCGAAGGAACGTTGGAAGCGAACAGACGTTTGTCCGAAGGTCGTGCCATGGCATTGCGTAATTATCTGGCTGCCCGCTACGACTTCCCGCGCGACCAGTATTACATCATCTTCGGCGGTGAAAACTGGGACGGGCTGATAAAGGCGCTCGATACGTTTGAGATGGATTACAAGGACGAAGTGCTGGACATCATTACGAATATTCCTATTGAAAAGGGAAGGGAAACGAAGTTGATGCAGCTTCGTGCGGGAGTGCCTTACCGGTTTATGCTGAAACATATATTTCCAAGTCTGCGCGTAGCTATCTGTAAGGTGAGTTACGATGTGAGGAATTTCAACCTGGAGGAGGCGAAGGAGGTGATAAAGAAACGTCCGCAGAATCTGAGCTTGAATGAGATGTTCATGGTGGCCAATACCTATCCGAAGGGTTCGCAGGAGTTTATCGATATTTTTGAGTCTGCCGTCCGCATCTATCCGGAAAGTGAGATTGCCAATATGAATGCGGCTGCCGCAGCCCTTTCGCGCAATGACCTGGTTTCTGCGGAACGCTATCTGGAAAGAGTGAAGTCGGACGCTTGTCTGCCCGAATATAACAATGCAATGGGAGTTTTACTATTAATGAAAGGAGAATATGAATCATCGGAAAAGTATTTGAAGGCTGCCGAACAGTCGGGACTGGATGCGGCAAAGGGAAATCTGGAAGAATTAGCTAAGAAAAAGGCTAATGCGGCCGAGATGAAGAGAAGGAATAAAAGTGAGTAAATTATATATGTATTAATTCTAATAAATGTTTGTTTTATGCTAAAGATTAAATCTATTTTAGTGTCATTGCTGGCGGTTGCGGCATTGGCGAGTTGCTCGGATAACGGTGAAACCACTCCTGGTGGCGGTGATGAAAAAGGCTATGATGCGGCTTATATGTCGATTAGCCTATCGGTTCCTAAAGCTTCGAAAACGCGTGCGGGTTCTACAGAAACAGGTGCGCTGGAAGCTGAAACTAAGATCAATGAGGTTTATTTGATTCTGTTTGATGAGAATAGGAAGGTTGTTAATGAAAAAGATGAGCCCCCGTATTATAACATCCTGAACTCATCACATCTTTCACCTGATGGAACCACTCCTTTGGAACCATTTAAGGTGTCTCCGGATACTAAATACTTGCTTGTTATAGCTAATCCGGGCGCACAGATGAAAGCTCATATAGCTGCTAAGGTAGTGAAGGATGCAACATACGCTGATATAAACACAATGTTTAGTGTAACTGAAGATAACACTGCAGAAGATAACCTTTATCTTATAGAGGAGATTGCACGTGTACGTGCTGAAGATACTAACAAAGGTTTTACCATGATTAATGCCGGTGAGTTCGATGACAGCGATCCGTCATCTGCCAATCATAAATGGAAGGACGATTGCCTGCTTGATGTATCAGGCTCCATCATTGATGCCAGTAAATATAAGACTGAGGCAGAAGCAAAAGCTGATGCTGTGAAGAATCGGGCGCAGCTTCAGATAGAACGCCTTTCAGCAAAAATGGCGGTTACGCTTAAGGGAGCTGCCGGGGCTGATATAGAAGTACTGCCTGCCGGTGCCAAGTTTGCATTCGCAAAGTGGACTATTGATTACGTGAACTCCCAGTTCTTCCCGTTTGCGAAAAAAACGAAGTTGACATCTCCTCATACGCCCAATGAGTATAAGACAAACTTCTACACAGAAGACCCGAACTTTGCAAGTCCTAACCATCGTACCGGTATCATCTTGAATCAGATTGAGGATTACGAACCTAAGGTGAAATGGTATGATGCGAATGAGGAGACCGGAGTAGATGAGAAAGATAAGAAGGTTGCCTACAGTACGGAGAATACGATGGCTGCCGCTGACCAGAAATTGGGCGGAGCTACCCGTCTGGTGCTTAAAGCCAATTACGTACCTAACGGATATACTATGGGCCAGGACTGGTATCAGTCTTCTCTCAATGGTGTTTATACGAATTATGAGACGTTGGTAAAACTGCAAGAGGCCTATGGCGTTGCTAAGGCATTGGATGAAGATAAGAGGGATGCGGCACAAAAAGCATTGGTGATTTCTTGCGAAGCTTTCAAAACGAAGTTGGATGGTATATATCCTGCTATTGCAAGTATTGCTGATTTTGCAGCTCTTACTCAAACAGACCTCGACAACCTTGGCATTACCAATGGTGGCGAAATCGCTAAGGGAACCGGAGTTCGTTGGTTCCAGAAGAGCCTTAACTATTACTACTATGAGGTTCGTCACGATAACGGTGCTTTGGGACACATGGAGTATGGAAAGTATGGTGTAGTGCGCAACAACTATTACACACTCCGACTGACAAAGGTGAATGGTGCAGGTACGCCTTGGTATCCGGAGGTTGAAGAGCCGGAAGAAGAAATCGATAAAGAAGGTGCTTATCTTCATTTTGAGATTAATGTAGCTCCATGGGTATCCTGGGCAACTGATTTTGAAATCTAATAAATTCTCTGACTAAAAGGATACAGGGCAGTGCAAATCTGCCTGCCCTATATCCTTATAATATTCCGTATGGCATGAGCCATTGGAAAATAAGTAAAAACAAGCCGATGACAGGCTTTCAAAAAACAGCATGAAGATACATTGGCGCATCATTTCACAAAAAAGGTGATATATAGATAGAAGCGCCCCCCTAAAACGGAAATAACCGGAGCACCACTTTAAAAGAGGTTCTCTGACTATATAACCGGCAGCTTTGCAAAGTTGCCCCATAAAAGAAAAGATATGTTCGGAAAAACTAAATCGTTGTTCCTTATCGTCGCCTCGATGCTGTATTTAGCCTCGTGTGACAGTATACGCGAGGATTTACCCCGTTGCGAACTTTGGCTGGAATTTACGTTCGACTACAATATGGAATATGCGGATGCTTTCAATCCGCAGGTCAAATCGGTGGATGTGCTTGTGTTCGACAGCGATGATAAACTGCTCTTTACCAAAAGAGCCGAGGCTGCTGCATTGATAGGAGGAAACCGGATGTCGCTGACCGATGAACTTGAATTCGGAAGCTATAAGGTGCTGACTGTTGGTAGTTTATCCGACAACTTCCGGATTTCGAACCATGCGGGCAGTGAACTGGTTCCCGGGTCAACCACTCTCCAACAGGTCATTGTAGCCCTGAAGCGGGGGACGGACACCGTAGATTTCGAGTTTCAGCACCTCTACTTTGGAGAAGTTGTGGATGTGAACCATTTGCCGTCCAATACCAGTCACAAGGTTTATCCGGTGAATTTGATACGCAATACCAATCGGTTTAACATCGCGTTGATGGGATATGAAGATAACGAAACAAGTGGAACGCAATATACGTTTGAAATTCAGGCGCCGGAAAGTGCAGCCTATTCTTGGGAAAATGAACCCACAGGCCAAGGTCCCGTTACTTATATACCTTATTATACGGGTCCGGGCGAAATTCCCGATGTAGTTGTATCCGCACGTCTCAATACCATGCGCCTGCTTAACAGGAGCGGATGGGACTATAAGTTCATCATAAGAAATGCGGATACTGGTGCAGAAGTCTGGAGCTACAGCTTGATGACATTGTTGAGTATTGCCCGGCCGACCTCTCGTTACGACGGAACGGAACTTCCTTTTCAGGAATATCTCGACCGTCAAAGTGAATGGAGCTTAATATTTACTGTTGTTGAAAAACCCGGAGGAGGATTCCTTCAAATCGGTCTTGTCGTGAGTGCCTGGATTTACTGGCTTCATGATATTGAAATTTAAGAATGAGAATAAAGCTATTACATATTATTTGTTTGGTATTCACAACCCTTTTGTTCGCATGCAGCAGAGATGCGGCCGATGAACTGCCTACCCTTACCCGGGCGCAGCTTAGCATCGGATTGGTGGACGATGGGGATGCGGAACGGCAGGAGGAGATAAAATCCATCCGGTTTATCGTATTCGGTAACGCGACCAGTGGCGCGATACTGGATGTGAATAAACTCGTCATATTAGATACTCCGGGCACAGCCACCGATATAACCGCACAACTTCTCAAAGTGGTTCCCAACAAGGATATAATAGTTATAGTCATAGCCAATGAGCCGCAAAGTCTCACCGCAGAGCTTAACGGCATTACCGAACTACCGCTGTTGCAAGAACTGGATTATTCCATTGCCTCCATACTGGACAGCAATGGTGAGATTGCTTCTACGACTGGGATGCCTATGACAGGGGTGATTCGAGGTATATCTGTAGCATCAGCAGAAACCAAATCAGTGAAAATGGTAATCGAACGTGCCGTAGCCCGGGTAGATGTCTTTCTCGAAGCTATAGACGGTGGGGCGGTGACCGGATATACTGCCGGAAGCACCAGTGTCACTTTGCACAATCTCTCCAACGATAGTTATTTCGTGATGGGAAACGTGGACAATGGCACACGAGATAATGCCAATCCTTCAAAGAATTACGGTAAAGTGAAGGAAGACGTGCCGGAAAGCGATTTGTTGCCCGGTGCCTGGACGGCAACAACATCAGAAACGTGGGCGTATTCATCGGCTACCGGAGCTAAAAACCGGAAATTACTTTGCTCGTTCTATACTGCCGAACGCATATTCAAGTCGGATTATTCCGATCGGCTGGCTGTCAGTATGGCTAATGTCCCGAAAGGTCCTTCGGATGTCACTGGGATAACTGAAAAGGTGATTGAAACCATAACGAAAGTTGATGATAAAGGCAGCCCGACAGCGCAGCCTTTTACGGAGATCCGGCGGAACAACGTGTACCAGATAACGGCACGTGTGGGAAAAATCGGTATTCAGATACTGACGATAACCGTAGAAGATTGGGGTGACAGGCAAGACATTGATCTGGATATGGATTTGTAATACCTTTCACCGGTTGTGTTTTTTAATTTCGGAAAAGAAGTAAGATGATAAAGACTATAAATAATATCAGGATGATTATAACAACGGCTATTCTTTCGGCTGTCCTTTTTTCGTGTATCGGCGAAGAGATGACGTGCGATAAGGAATTGATTGTTGTGCAACGTATCGGAGAAGGCGGCAATGTCGACACTCGTGGTACGGTTATATCCTCGAATACCGACCTGAAAGGAGAAACATTTGGTCTTTTCGGTTCTCTGACACCCAATTCTTCTGCTCCTCAACAATATTTCAATGCAAGTGCCAGAGTAAATGCCGACCTGACCGCTACGATCTCGCCGCTGCAATATTGGCCCGGCTTGCAAAATGCGAGCATGAGGTTCTTTTCCTGGTATCCGTTCAGCGGTGCGAATGTACCCACTACGGATTTCACCGACCCCAGCGAAATGGTGCTGAACTATACAGCGAATGCGGCAGCCTCTAATCATGTGGATGTACTGGCGGCTGTATCGGGACCTGCATGGGTGGAAGGTGTGAATATACACTTCTACCATACACTGACTAAGGTTACCTTTACATTCAAAAAGGTAGCCCCGGTACCTGATGAAGTAACCATCGAGAAAATAGAGTTTCAGAATGTGGGGCAAAGCGGCAAGCTCACTGTGGCTGAAATCCCGACCACCACTACGAAGAATAACAAACCGAAGTTTGTCTGGAGCGATGTTACCACCGGAAGTATCGCTTCTACCCCCACCGGAAATAAGACGGTGACCGAGGATGCTACCTTGATTGGTGATACATTCCTCATGTTACCGACCGACAACTTCTCTGCAACAGCCAAGATCGTTGTCACCACTAACTATGGCGATTATGAATTCCTGCTCAGCGAGATTGTCACTAAGAATCCGCATACTTGGGAGTCGGGAGAATATATCAACTATAACTTTACGATATCGAATGAGACCTATCAACTGTCAGCCACTCCTCTTGAGTGGGGCGAGAGTCCGGTAAATGTGATTTTCGACAAGCAGTATTATCTTAAATTGTCGCAAACTAAGGTGCAGACAGCCGGTGATGCCGCCACTGTCAACATAGAAGTGAAAACGAACTATGATGCGGAACCGTATACAGGCTATGATGCAGGTGCGACATTAGACCTAAATGCTATGGAAGATTGGGCAACAGTCAATATAACACCGCCATCCTTTTCGGAAGGTGTGTATACGTATAATGTAAATGTCTCAATATCCGAATTTGATTCTGATACTGAACCTGAACGGTGGATGAGGTTCTATGTTAGTGCAGGTAATCTGCGGCGTCAAGTGTCTCTACAACAATGGAGTGCAGACGGAGTGTGGATGCACTATGATGTGCAATTAGACAGCAGTGATGGAGGAAGCGGGATCATGCAACGTCGGAAGATTGTTTTTACCTCGGGCAATCCGGGTTGGTGGGAGTGGAAAATAACCCAAGTGGAAGATACTGATAATATTCTGCTCAATACAGAAACCATATTAGAGTCAATAGGTAAGAGTGGTGGTGCGGTTTATTTCTATTTCAAAGCAAATGCTGTGACCGGTAAAAAAGCCACGCTTACACTGAGCAATACGAACGGTGATAATCCACCCATGTCGGTAATATTGACTGTACCGTAGCGGTAGATACATAATATATAGAAGAAAGGAAATTGAAATATGCAATATAAGACCTCAATATTTAGAAAGAACTTTCTCTTGGCAGCCTTGTTGGCATTGGTATGGCTTACCGGTTGTGTGCAAGAGGAGTTTGAGTCAATACCTCCCCAAACAGGAAGTGGTGTCCGGTTCACCCTGACGGTTCCCGACGTTGAAATGCCATCCGTTTCTTCGCGCACAATGGCCGGAACGGGAGTAGCCAAGAAAGAAGATGAAATAAAGACCGTGGATATACTTGTTTTTGATGCATCGAAAACTCCTGCAGTATATTTGGAATGGGTTAGTGGCACGGGAGTTACACAGGATTTGGCTAATAATAACTCTACGGTGAATTTCTCTGCTGTGCTTTCTCCCACTACCGCATCAACCTGTATCGTGGTTGTGGCGAATAGGGAACTTGGCGCTATTGCGTCGGAATTCAGGAAAGGAGAAACCACTAAAGATAAGGTGATGGAAGATCTGCTTCACAGCCACACCGGCAAATGGACGGCAGACGGTTCCTCGGCTGATGGTTACACACGGCTCCCTATGTACGGTGAGAAGGAAGTGGCGAAAATCACTCCTTCGATGAATTCTATAACAGGAATCAACATGAAGCGTATGCTGGCGCGTATCGACATTCGTAATTCCGCATCGAACTTCACGGTCGAAGAGGTTTATCTGGCTAATTATAATACTATCGGATATATTGCCCCGGCATGGGATGCGGATGGAAAGCTTAAAGATCCGGCTCCGGATGATCCGAACCTTCCGGCCGACGGTGGCAAAAAGACGGAGGAAGGGGATGCAATCCTGTATTCCGTGAATGGAAACACACCCTATAACGGAGAGATTTATACATTCGAGGCACCTGCTGCAGAGGATGCCGGTGGTGTGGGACAAGACGGAGCTTCGAGCCGCAAGGACGCTGTCTGTCTGATTGTGAAGGGAAAAATAGGTGACGGTAAATCAACCTTCTACCGTGTGGATTTCACAAAAACCGGAGAGATAGGAGAGGAGGTTGAATACCTGTCTTTGAAGCGAAACTATAAATACATCATCACCGTTACGGAAGCTTCGGGCATTGGCTATGAAAGTTTCAGGGAGGCTTTGGCATCCTATACAGTCATGTCCAATCTTAAGTTCCGGTTGATACTTTACGACCGGGATAAGGTCAAGGATGTAGTCTACAACGGGCAGTATATGCTTGGTGTGGGTGAATCGGAAATCAGTGTGACGCAACATCAGAACAACGGATACGCTATCAACGTCTTTACCGACCACCCCGGTGGCTGGAAGGCTACTGTTACGGAAGGGAACGATTGGCTTGGCTTTTCTGCGGGAACTGCTACAGTGTCAGGTGTTGCGAACGAGGATACACAACTTTTGCTGAGAATTCCTTATTATCATAATGGAATCATCGGAACCACCCGCACGGCGACCGTCACTCTGACAGCAGGCCGGTTAACTTACGATATTAAAGTGACGCAGGGAGTGATAGACCCGGGGATTATCAAATTTGTCGATGCATACGGGAATGAGCTGGAGAATGGCCTTTTCTTCCCGATCAGAAACCCTGACGGTGATGAACTCCCCATTGAGCCGCAGACGGTATATGTGATGTTTTCCGTGGATAAGATTGACGTCCAACTTTTTGGAACTGAGGAGTTGTCCAGAATTAAGTATCCTGTTGATGGTCTTATTCCGCAATTGTATAGAGATAGCAGGAAGTCGTTCACTGAAAGGGTGCAAGCGTTTACCGTGCACCCCAACCCAAGGCTTACAGGCGATGGTACCAGTGCAGATACTCCTGGTTGGTGGTGGCGTTGGGATATGTTCAATTTCTATCTCTATGATAAAGATGGCAGCTATCTTGGTTCTACTACTTTGCCAATCAATCAGGGTGAGCTACAGTTTTCATTCCGATATTACCCCACTATCAACAATAGCCGCACCTACAAAGTTCATTTAGGAGCGGAGCAATATTTACAGTTATTTGTTAATAATAACTGGACAATCGAGAGTGTTGAAGAGTTGGATGTTATCGGTGATGATGGAACCGGACTGATCCGAACCGACACGGATAATGATATAATTGCAGGAAGAATGAATGCGGACTCGAAGATGTATCAGGAATCTGTGGTAGACAATGATAATGATGGCAAGGGAAATGATGTTGTAAACCGTGGATATGACTTCAGGCTAAAGCTCCACGCCGGAAAATGGAAAGAAGGAAAAAGCGGAACGATAAGAATTACATTCAGGAACGTAATGCATACTGTAGCGGATGCATATTTCCCATTTTATCGTACGCTTGATCTTCAGATGGTGTCTGAAACAAAATCCTATACCACTGCCGGAGACCCCCTTTTCTATCTTTACCCGCTTCGGTTCGACAATCGGCTCCTTGTCGCGGATAACCAGTCCAAGGGGCGTAGGGCAAGTTTAGCCGATGCGGAAACTATATGTGGAAATATAGGCGATGGTTGGCGTCTGCCTACTGCAAGTGAACTGTTGCTGTCATTTGCTTATGTAAGTGCGTTGGGCGGTAATGCGTTGGGAAGCAGTGAGGCGTATGGTCAGAATATATATGGCTGGTATCAAAATTGGACAGGTAACTATTGGGCCTCTTCATATTATTCGGAAGGAAGCCCTGAGGCGTATTTTGAGCTGGAGTTTGGGGGAGGCTATCCGCAGTCTGGGTCTACCACTAATTATTTTCGTTGTGTGAGAGATAATAATAGCGGGGCGACAAAGTATCCCTATCTTTCGGTAGCTTCTTCAGGAGTTACAATTGTCTCTCGTGATGCGAATGGAGGAGTAGATCCTGCGGCACTGTTTGCTTCAGGCGAGGTCCCGGACAATAGTAGCGCGATGAATAAGATTGCTCCGAAGTTTCAAATAGAGAATACCAGCAGTAGCGGTAAAACTTGGGAAGAAGCAAAGGTTATATGTGAGGGCAAGGGAGATGGCTGGCGTCTGCCTACTCAGCGTGAACTTTATCTGGTTCACAGCCTTGGAGGTTCGCTGTTCAGTATCGATGATCAAGGTTTTGGCAGTTCGATGAACTGGGGAGGTGATTTTCAAAAATTAGCCGCTGTACATTGGGCGCTGACCGAACGGGACGGCAAATATTGGGTGATCGGGCATAACCGCTCTACGGACCATAATCGCTATGAGTTCAGTGCATGGACTACCGTTGGAACAGTAACTTGGCCCAACTATCGCTGTGTGCGAACTGTTACAGATTAAGATTGAATGAGTTGTATCAGAATGCTTTCGAAGCATTTCTGATGCAACTCATTCTATACTACTCTTTCTATAACGTTTCAATAATGCTCCTCTGTTTCTCCAGAAACGCAATCCTCTGCGCCTCCCCGCTACCCGAAATCAGTGTCGAGTGTCTTTTCAGCGATTGAATCCAGTTCTTCTGTAGCTGGCAAATCTGCGGGCTTTGTGAATCCATCGAATTGATGGAATACACCCTGAAAAGGCTGATTTGGAAATCCCGGTTGCTCACATACGTATAAGTCGCTTCAAAATCAATGTTCGACAAATAGATGAACAGCTCATGCCCCTCACTATATTCCCCTTTCACCGACAAGTGTTCCAGGTCGATGAGCAATTGTTGCAACTCATTTTTCAGATACATCACGTCCGAGGTGGATATCAAATTCAGCCCTGCAAAATACTTTATCTCCTTTACGAAAGATTGGAAAATGTTGCTATCCCATATGAAGAAAGTCTTCCTGGGCTTTCTCAATCCCTCGCTTAACTTTTTGTGAGCGGTAATTATTTTATCGGGCACATGCATATCGCTCAGGGAATTGGGAGTCTTCACCTTTCCGTTCTGATAAATCCAACGGCACAGGCGGAACTTGGACAAGTACTCATAAGATGAGTAGAGGGTAAAGGGAACGGTATTGGTAGCCGAATATACTTCGGCGTTGCCATCCTCTTTCATCGAACTGAAAATTCGCAGATAGCGCTCAACGATTTCATGGTAACTTTCATACAGGTTGGGCGAATGCAGTAGGTTCAGGTCGAAAGTGACCCGGTTCGATAGATGATTTCCGATAATCTGGTCGATGGAGATGCCCAGGTTATGAGAAATTACGGCTATTTCATCAAAGGTAAATGCGACTTCTCCTCGCAATCTGCGGTAGACGGCTTCTTTCCCCATATATAACGTATCTGTCAGATAATTGGCTAAGTTCTGCCCTTGGGGAATCCTCTCTTTCATTTCATTAATCAACTCTTTTACAATGTAATTCTTTGCCATAGCCTCTTCTTTTTTGTTAATAATCAAATGTCATAGGTCGAATTTGTGACATATACAAATATAGAGCTTGTTAATGGAACTTTTGTGATTGAAATCATGTGAAGAAAACGCGCGTATTTTCTATTTGAAAAGAATAGGATAGTGGATAGTTGAATGATGAAAAAAAACAGATAGGAGTTCTATCTGTTTTCGATAATAGAGAATAATTGTCTGAACAATTGCAGTTTTCGGAAAGTAAAGGCTATAATGCACCGATAATTTCCCGCTGTTGTTTAAAGAATTGGATGCGTTGCATCTCACCGCTTTCTGATATCAGCGTAGAGAACTTCTTCAACGACTGAATCCACTCCTTCAGACCGCGGAACATCTCGCTGTCCTGCGTGGTGATGGAGTTGATGGAGTATATCCGGATCAGACTGAGCTGTATGCTGCTTGTGTCCAAGTAACTGTAAGTGGCCTCGAAGTTAATATTTGAAATATAGATTTTGACGTTGTTGCCCGTCTTGCTCTTTCCGCGGGAGGCCAGTTCTTCCAGGTCGTCCACTACTAAAAGCAGTTCTTCCTTGAGGAGGTTCTTATCTTCGTCGGAGATGAGATGCACGTCGCAGAAGTACTGGATATCATTGACCAGATGGCTGAAAATCATATTGTCCCAGATGTAATCTACGGAGTGGATATGGTCTACCGCATGGGCGTATTCCTTCTGCTTGTCCACTATCTTCTGCGGGATTTCCATTTCTTCAAAATGCTTGCACTTTATGTTTTCATTCTGGTACATCCATTTGAACAGCCGGAATTTAGAAAGCATATTATAGTTCAGTGAAAGGGTCAGCGGAATGATATTGGATGAAGTCCCGATTTCCGAGTACTCTTCATCCTTCACCTTCCGGAATAACTCTACCTGCTTTTCCAGAATGGAGTAGTAGGTTTCGAGAGGCTTGCTGCTACTCACTATATTCATGTCGAAAACGGCATTATCCTGAAAGCTTACGCCTATCATTTTATCCAGCGATATACCCAGTTTACGGGATATAATGGCTGCTTCGGTCAGGGTGAAAGGTACTTCACCGCGGAGCCGGCGGTAGATAGCTTCTTTGCCTATATAAAGAATGTCCATTAAAGTATTGGCAAGATTTTCTTTGGATGGGAGTTTCTCTCTGACGGCATTAACTAATCCTGTGTTTAACTCGTTTGTTATCATAATCTTCTGTCTGAGTTAGAGGTTTGTCTATTGTCTATTTAACACTTTTGGAGGGCTACTTGTTTCGAAAATCGTAACATTTCTTTCTTCGGAGGGCGTATTTCCGAAAATTGTGTTTGATGAACCTTAGGCAGTCATATATAGAAAGCCGGATTGTTCTACATTTCTTATTACTGGCACGGAAGTGTATGCGTTGTGATGTAATTTTGTGAAGCAGTTTAATCCACCACAGAGGACACAGAGTTCACAGAGGTTTATGCTTCTGATTCTGGGATAATCTAACCTCCGTGACCTCTGTGTCCTCTGTGGTGAAACCTGCATTTACTAACTAATTGAAGGATATTAATATGATGGAAGATAAGAAAAAAATAGTGGCAGAGTTACACCATAAGAGGCAGGAAAAGAATGAAATTCCGACGCTTTTCGGGAAGAAAGTTCCTGTTATCAGTAGTGTATACGATCCGCTGACGGGCATGCGCGACGGCACCATTACTGCAAACGCTCCTGTTGTCATCACGGGTGAGAATCTGTGCTTATCTTCACTCGGAACCATATACCTGGGTCTCTCTCCCGTCTCCGATAAGGGCACATTGATACATGTAAAAAGAGTGTTTAAGTATACCGACACAGAGGTGTTGGTGATCCTGCCTGAGTTGGAGCCGGGAGAATACTCCCCGGTTATGATGATTCACACGGGGGGGAAGGTGGACTTCACCTATACCTTGCCGGTATCGTGGAGAGTGCTCGACGAAAGATATACAGCTCTCTTTGTAAGGAGGAGTTGCAGCGACTTAATTTGATGTTTTTTAAGCTGAAAGTAAAAAACATAAAGGTATTTTGTTATTGAATATGAAAAAAACGTATCTTTGCAGGTGAACAAGTGACATATAGTATTGCGTATACATATATGTCCTCTTCCGGTGTAAGTAAAATGTGGGAGTTTTATCTAGAAATCGGACGAGCGTAGCCTGTATCAGTTCTTGGTACGGGCTTACTCTTCCTTTTCTAGGGGTACCCACATACCTTCTTACAGGGAAGACGTAATGCCCCGTACCTCTTGTAATAACCAGTTATAGCCGTATAGGGTTGATTTGAAACTTATTAATCAAACACTCTATATGGCTAATTGGCTTTCTGTAAGTTTGGCCGCTGAGAAATACGGCATATCCGAAGAGCAAATCCACGAATGGATAAGGCTCGGTTATCTGAGATGTTCATCTCTGGATAAAGATCCCTACGATGACCCCGATCCGATGGTGGATGCGGAGGATCTTGAGAAATCCCTTGAGTTTAATTCAACGAAGTCTTACCCGGAAGATGATGCGACTATCGAACGGGTTCCGAAAGAGCATTTAAACTGGCTCTATAAGGAGAATGCACGCTTAACAAAAGTCAATGATGATTTGTATGAGGAAAACTATCGCCGTGCTCAACGGGAGGCAAGACTACAGGAGGGGTTTGAGAAGATGTCGGACCTCACCCATAGAATTCTTTCATTAAACGAAAAGATACTGAATCATAATAGAGCGATAAAAGGCAAGAAAACGTCTGTTTGGTCTTTCCTGTGCCGACTATTCCGAAAAGAATCATAATAGGTAATTTCTCATCTAACCAATATATACCCTGTTTTTCAATCCTTTTTTATCTCGTGAATGCGGAGTTCCTTCGGGGGCTTCGCATTCTTTTAAACTAATGTAATAACTTAGGAGGGTATGCTAAAAGTCAGACATCATACTCTATTCCGGACAAAAAGTAATCAGAGTGCCCCTTTTGCTGATAAACACTTCTTGCAAAACTTTCGAAATAGAATCTGCTTGGATAATGTATGGAATATAAATGCATGGTTTCTGCATAAACAGACAACGTATATGGATGGTTATGCAAGGAACTGTGCTTCTTTCGCAAGCAATCTATAGATGCAATGCAAGCGATCTATAGATGCAACGCAAACGATCTATAGATGTAACGCAAACGATCTATATTTGGAACACAGACGATCTATATATGGGTGGCAGATGATGTGTTTTTAGTATACAGACCATCTGTTTTTCTTTTTTTAGAGTTGTCCTTATTTATGTATTCTTCTTTCAATCAGCAAGATGCTGGTTTTCGTTCGTTTCTTTTCGTCCTTCCCTGCACCGGGACGTAACTATCGCATTCTCGTTATGCATAAAAAGCAAAGTGTCATAACGGTATGGTTAAATGGGTGAAATAATATCTCACTTTCAGGTATAATGAGGAAAGTTGGAGAAATAAGCCTAAGTTGAATTGGAATTACATGATATATTTTTATCTTTGTAATTGGATATTAGTAAAGAAGATAGCATGTATTCTAAAACAAAAATATTGCAGCAAATCAAGGATACCTTGCAACATGTGCTTCCCACAGGCGGGCGGGTACTTCTGTTCGGCTCTCAGGCACGCGGAGATGCTCGGGAAGATTCTGATTGGGACATTCTTATTCTGATTGATAAAGAACGGATTAATAATGATGACTTTGATAATGTTGCTTACCCTTTGGTGGAATTGGGCTGGAAGATAGGGGCTATGATAAATCCTTTGCTTTACACTTATAGCGATTGGCAAAAAAGGAATTTTACTCCTTTTTATAAGAATGTGGAACAAGAAAGTATTGAGATATTAATAAGTTACGGGCTACAGGCACGAGTGATAAGTGCCTTGTAGCCCGTATTAATTATAAAGAGGCTTCTTAAAAGATAGACTTTGCGATACCCATTTCCAGTCCGCGCAATTCTGCCAGTCCGCGCAGGCGGCCGATGCAGGAGTATCCCGGATTGGTTTTCTTCTTCAGGTCGTCCACCATCTGATGCCCGTGGTCGGGACGCATGGGGATGGATACTCCGCGACGTTGTTGCAGTTCGAGGAAAGCCTTCATGACGTGATACATATCTACGTCACCTTCCAGGTGGTTGGCTTCGTAGAAGTTGCCTTCTGCGTCGCGCTGCGTGCTGCGCAGGTGAACGAAGTTGATGCGGTCGGCAAATTGCTGCATGATGGCGGCACAGTCGTTGGCGCTGCTTACGCCGAGTGAACCGGTGCAAAGGCAAAGGCCGTTACTCTTGTTGGGAACAGCGTCAATCAAAGCCTGGAAATCGGCGGCGCTGCTCATGATGCGCGGCAGGCCGAGGATGGAGCAGGGAGGATCGTCCGGGTGGATGACCAACTCTACGCCGGCTTCGTCGGCAACCGGGGCGATTTCCTGCAGGAAGTAAATCAGGTTGGCACGCAGCTTCTCCGGAGTGATGTCCTTGTAGCGGTCCAGTTCCTGCTGGAATTGTTCCAGCGTGAAACTCTCTTCCGAACCGGGCAGGCCGGCAATCATGTTGCGGACAAGCAGTTGCTTGTCGGCTTCCGTCATTTGCTCGAAGCGGGCTTTTGCCTTGGCTTTCTCCTCGTCGGTGTAGTCGTTCTCGGCACCGGGGCGTTTCAATAGGAAGAGGTCGAAAGCAACGAAAGCGGCACGTTCAAAGCGCAGGGCACGGCTGCCGTCGGGCAGTTCGTAGGCAAGGTCGGTACGCGTCCAGTCCAGTACGGGCATGAAGTTGTACGTCACGATGTTTACGCCGCACTTACCGAGGTTGCGCAGGCTTTCCTTATAGTTATCGATGTATTTCTGGAAATCTCCCGTCTGGGTTTTGATATGTTCGTGCACAGGCACGCTTTCCACTACCGACCAGCGCAGGCCGACAGCTTCAATCATTTCCTTACGTTTCATGATTTCTTCTACCGTCCACACCTCACCGTTGGGGATGTGGTGCAGGGCGTTCACGATGCCGGTTGCTCCGGCTTGCTTGATGTCCCACAGGCTGACCGGGTCATTAGGACCGTACCAGCGCCAGGTTTGTTCGCATAATACCATACTTGAATTATTATTATCAATTATTAAATATGAATCGGCTTAGATGGAGAAAGCGTCAAAACCGCCGTCTACTACCGACAGGGCACCTGTCACGAAGCTGGAAGCATCGCTGATGAGGTAGTGGATGGTTCCGAACAGCTCTTCCGGTTCGGCGAAACGTCCGCACGGAGTGTGGGCGATGATGGTCTTTGCGCGGTCGGTATATGAGCCGTCCGGGTTGGTCAGCAACGCACGGTTCTGGTTCGTCAGCAGGAAGCCCGGAACGATGGCGTTTACGCGAAGTTCGGGGCTGAATTTGGTGGCCAGTTCCGTTGCCATATAGCGGGTGTAGTTGGCAATGGCAGCTTTGGCAGAGCCGTAACCTACCACGCGGGTCAGCGGACGCAGGGCGGATTCGGAGCAGAAGTTTACGATAACACCTTTCTTATTCTTAGCCATTACGTCCACGAATGCCATTGTGGGCAGCACCGTGCCGAAGAGGTTCAGGTCCACTACCTTTCTGAAAGCGTCCACTTCCAGGTCGAGGATGGTCTTATCCGGGGCGATGGTGGCGCCGGCCATGTTTCCGCCGGCAGCGTTCAGCAACACGTCGATGGTTCCGAAGCGTTCCAGTATGGCTTTCTTGTTCTCTTCCAGCACTTCTTTGTTCAGCACGTCCGTCATCAGGAACAGGGCTTCCGTCTTCTGGCTGAGTTCGGCTTCCAGTTCTTTACCGATTTCCTCCACGCGGTCCAGGATAACGATTTTGGCACCTTGTTCGGCGAGGTAATTGGCGATACTCTTTCCTAAGATACCGCAACCGCCGGTCACGATAATCACTTTGTCTTTAATGTCGAATAAGTTTTTCATGTCTTTTTCTTTTATAAAATGATTCTAAATCTCTGTGCTACAAAAATAGTGGAAAAGTAGTTCGCTTACCATACAAAACGTCTCAAAAAGATGAACTACTGTCTCAAAAAGTACTAATTACTGCCCAAGAGCAGCTTTTCTTGCCAATGCTTCCAGATAATAATAGTCGGCATAGTTGATTGGGACATCTATTTCGTCCCCTCCCGGATGGTGTCCGGTGGAGTGGAGCAGGAGGAAGCCGTAGGTTGTTTCAGGTTCGGCACGGTAATGCTGGTTGAGGCTGTCCACTATCTTGTCGGCGATGTCCTGATAACGTTTGCCGTCTTCTGCCGAAACGTAGCTACGGAGTTCATACAAGGCTGATGCCATGATGGCGCTGGCAGAAGCGTCACGGGGAACGTTGGGGATGCCGGGAGCTTTCATATCCCAATAAGGGATTAGGTCTTCGGGCAGGTTGGGCAGGCCGAAAAAGAAGTCGGCGATGTGGCGTGCCTGTTGCAGGTAGGCGGGGTTCTTGGTGAAGCGGTAACACATGGTGTATCCGTAAAGCCCCCATGCCTGTCCGCGGCTCCAGAAAGAGTTGTCGGCATAGCCTTGCGCGGTTTGCCGGGCACGGACTTCACCGGTTTCGGGATCATAGTCCACTACATGGAAAGAAGAGTAATCCGGGCGGAAATGATTCTTCATTGTTGTATTGGCGTGGTTGACGGCAATCTTCCAGTAGATGGAGTCGCCGGTCTCCTGGGTGGCCCAGAACAGCATCTCCAGGTTCATCAGATTGTCGATGATGACGGGGAACTTCCACTTGTCGCGGTTGTGGTCCCACGAACGGATGCTCTTTACCTTCTTGTTGTAGCGGGTTATCAGCGTCCGGGCGCTTTGCAGCACTACATCTTTGTAGGAACGTTCGCCGGTCAACTGATAGGCTTTGCCGAAGCTGTTGTTCATCATGAAACCGAGGTCGTGGGTGCCTTTGTGCCATTTGGCTTCTTCTATCATCCAGGTGTTGCTGATGGCTTGCTGACGCCAGAAGTCATCGTTCGTGTAGGCATACATCTGCCACAGTGAACCGGGGAAGAAGCCTGAACACCAGTCGTGGGGATGTATCATCCTCAGTGAGCCGTCTTTGTTGAGGCTGCGGGGCGTGACGCGGTGCTTGCACTGGTTGTCTCCTTCTTTTCTGGCTTTATCGGCGCACTTCAGGGCAAACTGGAGTTGTCCGCAGGCGAAAGCATAGGCGTTGTCCACATCGTCGGCTTCTACCCATAGCAGGTTGAAGCGGTCTTTCCAGTTGATGATGCGGTGGGCTTTATAGAGTTCCAGGTAGTCTTTCCGTGCAGGGTTGAACAAGCTGGTGCGGTATAAATCTTTGCAGAACTCCTGCTGTTTATGTTCCCACTCGCTGATTTGACGGTAAGGCCAGTCTTTCACTTCTTTTCCCACGTAGGGAACCAGAAAGTCCATAGCCTTGTAGAAGTTGCGCCCGTCTGCCGAGGTGGCATTGTCAATGGAGATTCCGATCTTCCGTGCCATCATGAAGATGTCGATGAAGTGAGACAGATTGAACTGTGAGTAACCGAAGGCAAGGGTGCGACGCAGTTCGTGCGGTTGCTTTCCGTCCGGTTCTATCTGGGTGAAGATGCGCTTCTGGGGAATGGCATTGATGACTTCCTGCGCTACTTTCGTATTTCCTGCGTACAAGGCGAAAGCAATGACCTGTGCGTCGTGCGCCGTACTGTGGTTATTGGCCTGGCGTGCCTCTTCCTGTCCCTGCGGACTGTTCAGTATCCAAGTCAGCAACTTGCCGAACCATGCTTTCAGTTGCTTGGAATCTTTCGGGGTGAAGGCCTTTGACCCCTCCAGCAATTGCACGGCATCCAGCATCTCGACGAAGGAATAGGTATCGATGACCCCATAGCAACGCCCTTTATTGTTGTTGTGTCCCGGTATCATCTGGGCATATTCCAGGTTGGGGTTCATACGCGTATCCTTATTAAAGAACCATACACGGATCAGTTCCGTAGCTTTTTGGGCATACTTCTCGTCACCGCTGAAGTACCAGGCAAGGGCAAGGGTGGTGACGCGTTGGGCGGTTGCCCCGAGGCGGTTACGGTCCAGCTTGTTCAGTTCCGGGTTCGATTCACCGTCACGGCTGATGTAGGGCAGCCCGTCCGGTTTGGTCGGGTCGGGCCAGAAATAGCGTGCCTGACTCATGTAGTCATGCTTGTCTCCGCTGCCGGGTGTCTTCTCTTTCATCATGACGGACAAGGGCTGTGCGTCAAGCGTTCTTTCAGCATCCGTTATCAGTTCCTGATAAGCAGCCGAAAAGTACGGTTGATGTAATGATTGTTTTACTCTCTCCAGATGTGCCTTGTCCCAGATGGACTGTGCATGTATGCTGCTTGCCGCAAGCATCAGACTGGTGATAATTAAGCAAATTTTAGCTCTCATGGCGTTTTTATTTTGAAGTTAATAAAGTTTTCTGAGTTTTATACCGTTCAGAAAGCTTTTTCCATTCCGAACAGGGAAGCGTATTTCAATTTTATTCCGAAAGTTTGTAATATTGTATCTTTTCCGCAAAGCATGGAAGTAACCGCTCTCCCGGCAAGGAGAAAAGTCTTCTTCTACAGTTTCATCATTAACGATTATGCTGAAGCAGTTCTCGCGGCTTTCTACATCGGAATTCCGTCCCAACTGGTAGGCGGTGGCTGCATTCTCCCGGAATATATCTGTAAAAAGAAATTCTATCTCGTAAACTCCGTTGGGAACATCGAAACAATAGCCTTCGATGTCGTTGCGAAGGGTTTGGAACAACGGTCCGTCATTGGTATTCTCAACCTGTGTCTGACTACTTTTGCTTTCTCCGCCAATATATCCCCAACTGTTTTCAGTGTAGGGCTGATCGGGTAGCCATGTGAGCTGGCTTTCATCGGAAGTATAGAAGCAATTGCTGCCTACGTTGACGGCAAGTTCCAGATTCCGTAAGTTTGTTTCATTCAGCTTTGCAGGGGCAGGGGTGAAGCTGAGGTGGATGCCGTCTTCAATGGTACGGGGATTACGGGATGCTTCTTTACGTTCAGCCTTGGCGGAAATGAAGTGTTCTTTATGGCTGAATGGTACTTCGAATATAACGGTATAATTCTCAGTTTTTTGCTTGCCCAGAGACTTTCCATCAATGAAAAGTTCCACTTCCGGAAGGTTGGTGTATACTTTGACCGGCAGCATTACCGGGGCTTCTCCCTGCTGTATGCCGGTGCGGTGAGTCCAGTCGCGGCTGGCGATGTGCAACACGGGAATGTCTTGTCGCCAGGCTGCCTTGTAGTAATAGTACACGTCTTTTGGGGTACGATCCGAATATACCAGTCCTTTGTTGTTGATGCGCGGCATAGATTCATCACGCAGGGCGGAGGAGAAATCGATGAAGTTCCAGTGCGTTCCGCCACAGACGTAAGGCGTTTCTTCCAGTACGGGCAGGTAATGCTCCAGGTACTTCTGCTGATACTCGATGCTGAAATCGAAAGCGTTCGGTTGCAGCGAATGTATGCGCTTGTCAGAACCTGCACCGTATTCGCTGACAATCATGGGGTGCGAAGGAAACTTTTTGTGTTGTTCTGCCAGGAAGTGTTCGAAGCCTGTAAGGTTGCCTCCATACCAGCCTTGATACAGATTCCAGCCGATAATATCGGTAATATTGCCCAGTCCTACCTCGTTGTAACTGTTGCTGCCATGAAAGGCCATAGTGCTGACACGGGTGGAGTCTTCTTCTTTCAAAACTTTCTCCAGACGATTGGCGAGTGCCAGTGTCCGTTCCAGCACGGGTTTCAGTTCTTCTTCTTTTTTATAGCGGCGCTGGGTGACGAGTAATATCTCATTCATGTATCCCCAAGTGATGATGGAGGGGTGATTATAGTGTTGGCGTATCATTTCTCGCAGATTGCTTTCGCAGTTTTCTGCGTAACCCGGAGTGTCGGGCACGATGTCGATGATGGGTATTTCTTCCCAGGCCAGCATACCGAGTTTGTCGCACATTTCCAACAGGGCATCATCTTGCGGATAATGGGAGATTCGGATAAAGTTGGCGCCCATCTCTTTCATCAGCATCATGTCGCGGCGGTGCATCTCGTCCGTCAGTGCGACTCCGATGGGCTTCTGGTCTTGGTGGCGGCAGATACCGCGCAGTTTATAGGGCTTTCCGTTGAGGGAGAAGCCTGTCTTGCCATCGAAGCCAAACCAGCGGAAACCTGTATGATGATTATTGCGGTCGAGGATGGCTTTTGTCTTTTTATTGCGCAGAATGCTTTCTACTCTGTAGAGATGAGGTGTCTCGGGTGTCCATAATCGGGGGGACAGGATAGGGACGGTTTCGGTATGAAAAGAGTATAATTCTCCACCTTTTATCTGGATAGACTGTTTCTGAGTTTGGGCAATACTTCCGTCGGGATTGTATACGATATGCTCCAGTTCAAGAGATGCTTTCTGTTCTGCATCGTTCTTTATCTCTCCGCGAATAAGTATCGTGCCTTTTTCTTCGGACACTTGCGGGGTACTGATAAATATCCCGTCCGAACCGTGGTTGGTCAGATGGAAATGCTGTTTGGAGACTGCTGTGAGCCATACATCCCGGTAGATGCCGCCAAAGAATGTAAAGTCGGCGGAGATAGGGGGGATATCCTGCCGGGCGTTGTCTACACGGATAGCGAGAGAGTTGGGAGAGTCGAACGAACAGAGCGAAGTGATATCGAATGTGCAGGCGGTATATCCGCCGTTATGTTCGCCTGCTTCTTTACCGTTGATGTAGATGGCAGCGGCCTTGCTGGCTGCATCCAGTTTCAGGAATACCTGTTTGCCTTGCCAATGTTGCGGCAACGTCAGTGTACGGCGATACCATCCTGTTCCCTGGTAATACTTTTTTTCGGTATATGCATCCGTATTCCATGTGTGCGGGAGATGTATGCTGTTCCACGCACTGTCGTCGTAAGCCGGAGAGGCTGCGGCCTCGCACTCACCTTTATGGAATTTCCAACCGTCGTTGATTGTCTTATTTTCATGCTGTGCGCAAACTGTTTGGGACAGGAACAGAATCATGGGTATCAGTATCCGGAGTTTCCGGGCTGGAAATGTTTTCTCTTTACTCATGGTATATTTATTGTTGATTTGTTAGCTGAGAAAGAAAGGAGGCAGTAACCAGGCCGGTTATGCCAGTTACTGCCTCCAAACCTTCATTCAATCTTTCTACTTATATCCTTTGAAAACGAATCAAAAAAGCTGTCTTTTTTACCATCCGTAGTTCTGCGGAATACGTCCTTCGGCCAGTTCTATCACATTCTGATGAATAGGATAGAGATAGAGCTTGTCTGTCCATTGGCGGTTTTCCAGCTTCGTACGCGTATAGTAGGAGGTAGGTTCGCCCGGAGCTTTATCTTTCGAACCCTTCATATTCATTCCGTAGAAGCGTGTCTGGTCGCAACCTATTCTGCCTTCGTCACCGCAGACCATCCAGCGGCGAACGTCGAAGTAGCGTTGTCCTTCACAATAGAGTTCTACGTAGCGTTCGTGCTGGATGGCATCGAACTGTTTGTCATAATTGCCGATTACACCGGTCTTTATGCCGTTATCGTTCATGGTCTGGTAGCCTGGGATACCAGCACGTTCGCGTACTATGTCGATATACTTGATGATGTCCGCATTGCCCGGATCTATTTCATTGAGTGCTTCGGCATAGAACAGGTAGAACTCGGCCAAACGGTAGATGATGGAAACACGTTTCCAAGTCTGTGTATCACCGCTGGCATGGTTCACGGTACGGTTCTTGAATTTGCCCAGTATGTATCCGCCTTTCACGTTGTCACCGTTGGAGAGGTCGTTTCCGCCACCTGCCGAGAAGTCTACGGTGTAGTTAGGGTTACCGTTCATCCATTTCTTGAACCAGCTTCTTCCCTGGTATACCACGCTTGCGTAGAAACGCGGTTCACGGTTGGCGTACATATTGGAGATATTCTGATCCGTCTTCTTATCTTTATAGTCGGGGTCATAGCAACGGTTTTCTACAGCGCTGAATCCGGTTTCATCGTAACCACTGTTCGGATCATCGATATCAAGTCCATTGTCCATGAAGAACATATCTACAGCATCTTGAGACGGACCGATAGTGCCATAGCATGAGTTTACATCACGCGGGTTGGTACGTTTCTCCATCTTGTACTGGTCAGAGTAACTGTTGTTGGTACTGCACCACAGGATTTCTTCATTATACACCTGGAAAAGGTTGTATACCGAACGGTCGGGTTGCTCCACTCCGTTTGCCATCACGCGGTAGAGGGCGTGGTGTTGTGCTTCGGCATAGTCTATCAAGTCCTTTACACGGTCTCTGGCAGTCACCCATTTCTGCGGGTCCTTACTCTGTGGGAAGATGTATTCGCCTTTGGAGTTTTGCAGTTTCTGCAATCCCTGGTAGTATTCGGAACCGTCGCCGCCGTTGAACAGTTTGGAGGCGGCATACATCCACAACTTGGCACGCAGTGCTTTGGCCACTACGATGGTGGGGCGTACCACTTCATTGGTGTTGAAATTGTATGCACCGTCTGCGTATGACGTGATGACTGATTCGGGCAGTTTGGACTGTGCGGGGTCGCAGAGGGGGGCCAATATGCCGTCAATGTGGTTCACCATTTCGTCCACCGTGGCACGGTCATAGTCCGTCACGTGCGGTTCGGCAGCGTCGTCTATCTCCGTCACGATACAGGCAGGACCGTAAAGTTCGAACATGGAGAAGTAATAATAGGCAATCATGAATCGGCATTCATCCTTCATACGGGCTATTTCTTCGGCTGTCAGCTTGTTGGTACTGGTAGGGTCGCCTACACCTCCGTCGTGGGCACGTTCAATGAAAATCATAGCCTGACGTATGTCCTTGTAGAAGGTGGCCCAGCGGTGATAGCTTCCGCTGGCTGCTGTGAAGCCCGCCATCATGACATCGCGTGAGCTGGCCTTTTCCGAAGCGATTTCACCGCAGAGGTTGGACCATGGGTTTTTGAAAGCATTGACTTCCGAACCGGTTTCGGAATATTCCATCAGATTGCGGTAGATAACTCCGTACCAGTTTCGCGTATAGGTTGCATTGTCCCAAACCTGATCGACTCCCAGGCTGGCGTTGAATTCGCCTGATATGTCGAGATAGTCTGAACAAGATGCTGTGCTGAATGCAAGGACGGCAGAGCCGACGGTTGCGTATAGTAAATTTTTCAGTTTCATATCGTTTATTAATTAGATGTTTAGAATGTAACTTCTGCTCCAAAAGTCCAGGTACTGGAGATGGGGTATTTGGCACCTGAGTTTGCATCACCCAGTTCCGGATCCCAATATTTCACGTCGTCCCAGGTCTTCAGATTGGTGCCTTGTACGTAGAGGCGCAGGTTGGTGAGGCGCAATGACTTCAGTTGCTTCTTGTTGAACTGGTAACCGAATTCCACGTTCTTCAGACGGAGGAAACTTGCGTCACGATACCACCAGGTGCTCGGTTGCAGGTTGTGTGCAAAAGTATTGTTGCGCAAGCGTGGGTAGAGTACGTTGTCGTTGTAGGGATCGGATGCTTTCCAGCGGCTCATAGCCTCCATACGTGCGGAAGAAGCGTCCTTACCTTGATTGAACGGCATGAAGTTGGATGCCTTGCTCATCAGGTTGATGGAACAGCCCGTCACACCCTGGAAGAAGATGCCGGCGAAGAATCCTTTCCATTCGGCGTTCAGTGAAAGACCATATACGCTGCGCGGGGTCTTGTCCAGATGGCCGTTACGGTAGGTTTTGTCATCGTCATTGATGACGCCGTCATTGTTCAAGTCGCGGTACTTGATGTCGCCGGGTGCTACGGCTGCTCCCGGATCGGCTACACTGGATTTCAGTTGGTAGCTTTCGGCGCCGCTCACAGGGTCTACAGTGATGTTGAAATCATCGGGTGTATAGAGCCCATCAGCGATGTAGAGGAAAGGAGTCCACAATGACATACCCGTGAGATCCTGGTAACTGTATTTATGTCTGATTTCATCCGTTTCCACAATCTTGTTCTTCGCATACGTGTAGTTGGCACGGAACGTCAGGTTCAGATTGCCTACGTGTTGCTTGAAGGTCAAACTTCCGTCAACACCCTTGTTGCTCACGATACCATAGTTCTGGGTGGGGTTGGATTGCAGACCGCTCATTGAGGGAACCGTGTTACGGGTAATCAGGATATCCTTACGACGGTTGGAGAAGTAGTCCATGGAGAGGTCAAGTTGTCCGTTCAGCAGGCCGAGATCGAAACCGAAGTTGGTTTTGTCCTCAATCTCCCAGCGTAGGTTGGCGTAGTAGGCGCGGTTTTCGCTCAATCCGCCGAACCAGTTCTGTGCATTACCGTTTGATATGCCTGATATACCCAGGTTGAGGCCACCGGCATCGGTGTTCATCGCTTCCTGATAGGGGAAACGGGTTTCGCCCAACTGGTCGTTACCGGTACGTCCGTAGGATGCACGCAGTTTCAAGGTACTGATTACTTTCTGTATAGGTTCGAAGAACTTCTCGTGACTCACGTACCAGGCTCCACCCACAGCGGGGAAGATACCCCAACGGTGACCCGGGGCGAAGTTCTCACTACCTGTCATACCGAAGCTACCTTCGATGGTGTAGCGGTTGTCGTAAGTGTAAGAACCACGACCCACGATGCTCTGCTTGCGATAAGGAAGCAGGTTGAGACCACCGACGTTCTGCTTCTGGGTTTCCTTCTGGTTGTACAGCAGCAAACCCGTAACATCGTGTTTGTCGCTAAAGTTACGCTTGTAGTTGAAGGATGCCTCAATGTAGATCTTCTTGTTACCGCCGGATGAACCACTTGAGGGGTTGCTCAGTGCTGATCCGGATTCCAGAGCTTTGAATATCAGGTTGCCATCGGCGTCGCGTCCGGTAGCCGTAAAGGTAGCGGGCGACATGGTGCGGTTGACATACTGGTTGGAGTTGGCGTCAAAACTGACACTACCTCTTACAGAAAGTCCCTTCGTAATGAAGTCCAGGTCTTGTTCCAACAATACCTTGCTTTGGAATGTGGCATCCCAACTCTTGCTGTAACCACTGAAGTAGAGGAAGTTGTAAGGGTTCTGACGGAGGCCCGAATTGTCATAGTTGGGGTGCTGTGCTGCTGAACCGTCAGAATAAATCTGCGGATAGAGATGCACAGGTTGCAATGTCATACCACCGAAGATGTCACCGGCCGTTTTGGAGGGAGCCGTACGGTTGATGTACTGTCCGGACATATCCACAGACATACGGGTGGTCTTGCTCAGTTCGAAGTCAATGTTGGAACGCAGGTTGTAACGGTCGAAACTGATGTTTGAATCGTAGTCGGCGTTCTTCTTCTCTTTATATACACCGTCTTGCGTATAGTAGGCACCCGATACGAAGAAGCGTACGCGGTCGCCACCACCACGGAAGTTGATAGTGTAGCGTTGGCTGCTGGTGTGGTCGCGCAGCATGCTCATCCAGTCTGCATCCGGATAGAGGTCGGGGTCTATGCCGCTGCGGTATTTTTCCAGGTCAGCATCGCTCACCGGTGCTGTGTAATTGGCGCGCGGGTTGCCGTTGCTGTTCCAGTCTGCTTCGTTGTATAAGCTCAAATAGTCATAAGAACTCATGAGGTTGGGCAGGCGGAGCGGCGTGGAGTAGCCGTATTCGGCTGACATGCTGACAACCGTCTTCTGTGATTTACCACGTTTGGAAGTAATCAATACTACACCGTTGGCACCTTCGGCACCATATACGGCTGTCGCGGCGGCATCCTTCAGAATAGAGAATGTCTCGATTTCATCTACGTCAATATCATTCATTTTACGGGGCACACCGTCTACCAGTACCAGTGGGTCTGTTCCACCGGCATACGAGCTGATACCGCGGATAAAGAACTGCGCATCGTCCCAACCCGGTTCACCCGAACGCTGTACGGCAATCAGACCGGACAGTTTACCGGCGATGTTGTTGGTAAGGTTGGCGCTCTTAACACTCAATTGAGCCGGTCCTACGGTTGACATGGAGCTTACTACGCTTTCTTTCTTCTGCTTACCGTAACCCACAACCACTACTTCTTCCGTAGCGATGGCATCCATCTCCATTCGGAGGTTAAAAGTGGTCTCGTCGGCTTTCACTCTGTGATCTACACTAACGAATCCGATATAGCTGAATTCCAGTACTTCGCCGGGAGCTGCTTCGATGGAGTATCGTCCCTCGACGTCACTGATGACACCGCGGTTGGTGGTACCTTGCACCCTGACGGTGGCACCAATAATGGGGTCACCATTGGAATCGGTCAACAAACCGCTGATGCGTTGTTTTTGTTGCTGTACGGTTTCAATACCGTTGGCTTCGTCAGCAGCGCTGGCGCGTAGAGTGGCAGGTTGTGCTACCAAACCAAGGGCAAACATGGCTGCTATATAATATCTTTTTTTCATATATCTATACTTAATTGTTTATCTATACTTTAAGGAAGTTGGTCATTCGCCCATTTCGTACAAGGGGAGCTCGTCCAAGGCCTTTATCCAGAGTCCGTTCGGATTGGTGCTGGTTTCTACAGTCATCACCATGTATTTGCCGGATGGCCAAGTATCGTTGGCGTTGAAGTTACCGTCACTGGCGTATTTGATATAGTTGCCACCTTCTTTTGCACTATATGCTCCGGGGCCTTTCCATTCCAATCCCCATCCTTTCTGTCCGAAGAACTTGAAGTTGACGCCATTTACGTTTTGTCCTACAAGCATTATCAGTTCATACTTGGTGTCGGTGAGCGGAACCAGGTTGAATGCTTTGCCCGTGTTCCAGTTAATGTTGTTCTGAGCGTATGATGGGAATCCTATCTTATCGTTACCAATCACCCACATGGCAGTGGCATTCTGTGTGCTTGATGAAGAAGCGTTTTCCAACTGTTCCATCATGATTGCTTTCATACCTTTATCCAGCGTGAGTTTGTACTTACCGTCTCTTCCGCGGAAGTGGAGCAGAGTTTCGTCTTCATTTACGAGGTCAAACCAGGTAGGGTTCTTCCAAAGCTCGGCATACTCTTCTTTGATGCCGCTGATTTTGATGATGTCGTCCTTCTTGAATTCGGTTTCAACGTAGAATACATTGCCCGATCCGTCGAATTCCATAAACTTGTTCTGTGTGTCGAAGCGTATACCGAATTTCGGGAATGGGGCACCTTCAAAAGTCAGGGTGTTGAATGTAATTTCATACTTGCCGTCTTCATCATAACCTGTGGTTTCAAAGCCGATGTCTTTGGTAGCATTAAGGGCAATCTTGCCATTATCCATACCGAAGAGCAAGTCGTTTCCTTGCAGGTAGGGGTTGTCTGTTCCGTCAGAATAGGCCGGTGCTATGATAGATGCTTCCATGTCGGCCGGGAAAGCTTCACGTGCTTTGTATTCATACTCTTTGCCGGGAACAGGAGTCATGGTGTATTCTTTGCCATTGGCAGCCACCAACTTTAATGATTGGTACTTGGGCCGTTCGATAGCAACGGTCATTTCCTTACTGTCGTTGCTGAAACGCTCGTTCTGGATACGCAATATAACCTTTGCATCTCCGTCAGGTGTGTTTTTCTGGTAGGGAGCCAGTACTTTACCGCTGTACTTTCCGTCGGCCTTCAGACTGTAGAAGGCTTCGGATACCATTTCTTCTCCATAGTAGAGTTGAACCTTGGCCTGATTGATTTTCACGCCTCCGCTTTTCACCTCGAAGTCGAAGGTGATGCTATCGCCCATGTAAGCTTTTTCACTGCCTACAAAGGATACGATAGTCGAGCTGCCGTGATCATCGAACTGGTCAATCTCATCTTTGCACGATGTCATGCCTATAAGGCTGAGTACCATCATGCCGAGCAAAAATCGATTTCTCATAATCTATAAATTTAAAATTAAAAAAAGTGATGTATTATATTTAAGTCTCTGTTATTTCCATTTGAAAGAGTTTACCGAGCGCGGCTGTAGGGTACAGTTTGCCGAGTGCTTCTTGCCTGCGGCATCGGGGGCGGTGAGCACGATACTCTTGGCCGAACTACTTTTATTGATGATGACAAAGGCATAGCTCCCGTCCGTGTTTTTGAAAGCGCTGTAGGCAATGTCATTGTCAGTGTATCCGCTTGTCCCGATTCGTACGGCATCGGGCTTTACCACTGCTGAGAGGTGACAGATCATGTAGTAGTGCGAATTCATGTAAATGGTCTTCAAGTCGCTCATGTTCAGGTCTACGGCTCCGAAGCAGGTTTGGCATCCGCCGGGACGGTTAGGTTGTCCGCCGTTGTTGCTGGGTACGGCTCCGTTGAAGTCTGTCTCCAGCATCAGGTTCCAGATGGTCACTGCGCTGCAATAGTTGTTGATGGTGCCTATGCCGATGCTTTCCATATTGGAAAGTAGAGTTTTGGACAAGTCGTGGCCGTTATTCCAAGTGCCGATGGAGGATTCTGTAAAGATCAGGTCCTTCTCGGGGGCACGCTGGTAGACGTTGAGCAGTTCGCTGCGGTTGCCTCCATAGTCGTGGTAGGCGGCTCCGGTCAGGTACTTGGCTGCTTCGGGATCGTTGTATATCTGGTAGGGATAACCATTCTGATCGCCTTTGTTGTCGTAGTTGTAGTTGTGGTCGTAGGCGTAGATTCTGGTGGAAAGTCCGGCGGCCTCGAAGGCGGGGCCCAGCACTTTCACGAAGTCACGCTGTTCTTTCCATTCCATCACCAGCGAGGCCGAGTTCTTGTTGTTGAGGGGCTCGTTCTGTATGGTGACGGCGTTGATGGGGATGCCGGCTGCCTGGAATGCTTGTACCCATTTCACGAAGTAGGTGGCATAGTCGGCATAGTATTCGGGTTTCAGCTGCCCGGCGGTGTATTCCCGGTTTTGGTAGACAGGGTATTTCTGATAGTCTTTCATCCATAGGGGGCAGGTCCAGGGTGAAGCCAGTATGCGGATATTCGGGTTGATGGCTATGATTTCCTTTAATATAGGTATCACGTAATCTGTTTCTTCCGAAGTCAGGGCGAAGTTCTCTATACCCGGTGTGTCGCAGCAGGTATATTCTCTTAAGGAGAAGTCAGAACAGCCGATAGCAATGCGCACATAGCTACTTCCGTAGCCTTCGGTCTGCGAATAAGTTTTTTTAAGGAAGGCTGTTCGGTCTTCCTGTTTCATCAGTTTTAGGCAAAAGGCTGACGAACCAGTGAGCGCCGCTCCGAATCCCTGCATAGTTTGGTAGGTCTGCTGTGGATTCAGCAGAATGTTTTTAGGCGACATGCTGGCCTGGGATTCGAATTCTACTGTGGACTCCTTTAGATCATAGGTACGGGTGTCGGTGGTGGTAAGCATGTAGGCTTGCAGACCGACAGGGGGCTCCGGATTTTCTCCATCAGGTGTTTTGGGGGGATTTGTTTCATCGTTGTCCGATCCGCATGCACTGCCATTAACCAACAGGCTGAATAGGAACACATAAATGAATAAATAAGATACTTTTCTCATGTTAGTATGACTTATATAGGTTTAACAAAAAGGTTTTATCCGCTGCAAATATATGCGTGTGATGAGGGCATTTCCTAAAAAAACGCTACTTCAAAACTTTCTCATTGATTGGTTTTAACTACATCAGGACTTTCTCTTGACTTAATTATTTTGTTGATAATTAAATGTTTATTATAATAATATCGCTACATCTAAAAATAATTCTTTTATTTATAGGTAAAATACTCTATCTTTGTTTTCATAAGAATAAAATGTTAACCGCTATGAAACGAAAATACCTTCTCTTTTATATTCTTCTCTTTTTTATATCTGTTCCCGTAAGTGCCGGATGGCAACGTCCGGTGACGAATTATACCCGACACACTTATAAAGCCGGCAATCAGAATTGGAGTATTCAGCAGCATGATAATGGTTGGATATATGTAGCTAACAACAAAGGCTTATTGGAATTTGACGGTGTGGAGTGGAATACATATCCGATTCATAATGCCAAAACACGTGCTGTGAAAGTAGGACATGACGGGCGAATTTATATCGGTGGAATGGAGCAATTTGGCTATTTTACTCCAAATCGTCTTGGTGGGTTGGAGTATACTTGCCTTTCTGATAGTTTATCTCCCAATGTGAATGTCGGAGTCATCTGGAATATCTTATTAGACGGAGACCGGGTGTATTTTCAATCGGACCGTCGTTTCTTTTATTGGGAAGAGGGCGTTGTGAAGAAAATAGATTATTCTTCAGAGATTTACACTTCGTTTATCTTACGTAACAAACTGTATATCACTTCTGCCGAAGGATTGCTAATGTTGAATGGAACAGGGTTTATACCCGTTCTTGGTCCTTTGGGGATAGGAGCGACTGTCAAAGTCGGTGGATTGTTACCTCATACGGACAGTTTGTTGATGGTAACCCGGGATAACGGATTGTTTATTTACGATGGCACTGCTTTTAAGAAATATAATACTGTAGCCGAGGAATTTTGCCGTAAAAATAGAGTTTTCTGTGCTGCATTGCAAGATTCGTTGTTGGCGTTGGGTACTATTCAGGGTGGAGTTTGTCTTTTAAATCTGAAGACGAATGAGATGGAAATCATATCTACGGAAAATGGCTTGCAGAACAAAACGGTGTTGAGCATGTTGTTTGATAAGACTGGCAACCTATGGCTGGGACTGGATAATGGGATTGACTGCATTCATTTGAAAGCAAGGCTTGCTTCACTTTATGGAGGTAAACCTGTGATTGGTTCGGGATATGCATCTTGTAATTATCAGGGTAAATACTATTTCGCAACGAATCAAGGGTTGTATCGTTCTACTCTCCCAGGGCAGTTAAACCAGAGAAATCCCATAGACTTCGTGCCGGGTACAGGAGGTCAGATGTGGTCACTTCACCAATATGACGATAAGTTGTTCTGTTGTTCGGATAATGGTATCTTTATTATGGATGGAGATCATATGGAACATCTCAACAATCCCAAAGGAGTATGGGGAATTGTATCGGTGGATGACCGTAAGGATGTGTTGATTGCAGGCACTTATAGTGGACTGTATTTGCTCATGAAGAGAGGGACGAGTTGGAGGGTAGAAAGCTATATAGAGGGGTTTACCCGTTCGTGCAAAGATATGTTGATGGAAGATTCGACTCATATATTGTGGGTTGGAAATAAAGAAAATGGGGTTTGCCGTTTGACTTTGGCAGATGATTTAAGAAAGGTGGAAAAGATGAAAGACTATAATAACATCATCTTTCCACGTGGATATGATGCTTGTTTGTTACGGGTGAAAGATGAAGTTACTATAGCTTCACATTATGGTCTGTGGCAGTATAATCGGAGCCGTGATACGTTGGAAGCATGTATTTGGCTGGAACAGTTATTAGAAGGAAAGGCAGCATATACCTATATGAAGATAGATTCATTACAAAATATCTGGTATGTAGCAGATGGCACATTGAAAGTATTGCATTATGATGCCAATAAGCAGGAGTATCGCCGGGTAACTAATGAACAGTTCTTGAAAGGAGCATTGATAGAAAACTTTGAAGATGTAAATCTTTATAAAGCCAACAAGGTAGTGGCAGGAACAGAGGAAGGTTTTTCACTGATCACACTGGACAGCCTGCCGGTGCAACAAATGCCGTTGACATTGCAAATCAGGAAAGTCTACTTAACGGGATTGCGTGATTCGCTTATTTATGGCCGCAGTTATTTGTATGATACGGCGCCGATAGTGATTCCTTATTCTCAAAATTCAATGCGGATAGAATATAGTGTAAACAACTTCAATAAGGCACACACAGTGCTATATTCTTATCAGTTAAGTACGGGTGGTGAGAAAGGAATCTGGAGTGAATACAGTGAGAATAATATGAAAGAGTTTACAGGACTGCATGAAGGAAAGTATGTATTCAGTGTGAAATTGTTTACTGACGGCAGTCAGGAACCGGTGGAAAGCTCGTTTGTCTTTGAGATATTGCCACCGTGGTATCGCACATGGTGGAGTTATCTGGTTTATTCGGTAGTGATAGTGTTACTGTTTTATTATGTGTATTATCGTATCTCAGTAGGGCGTAAGCGCTTGTTAATGCAAAAAGAACTGGAACTCTATCGACAGGAACAAAAGTTCCAGAAAGAGAGTGACCTGAAAGATCGGAAGATAGATTCACTGCAAGAAGAAAACCTACAGTCGGAATTGCGTCATAAATCGGAGGAACTGATTCGTACTACTTTGAACATCGTACGTAAGAATGAAATCCTATTGGATATAAAAAAGGAAGTACTGGGCATCTCCCATTCCATCAGCGAAGAGAATCTGGTTTCTCTTCGTCGGAAAACACTTCGCCTGTTGGGACAGATTGATACGAACATCGAGCATGATGACGATTTACAGGCATTCCAAAGTACCTTTGATTCGGTACATCATGATTTCTTCAAAAAATTGGAAGAAGCATATCCGGAACTGAACAACAAGGAAAAGTTACTTTGTGCTTATATCAAGATGAATTTGCTTTCTAAAGAGATTGCTCCATTGTTGAATATTTCTTTGCGCGGGGTAGAAATAAGTCGTTATCGCTTGCGTAAGAAGCTGGGACTGGAAGAAGGAGCGAATCTTGCGGAATTTTTGCAGAAGTTCTCAAAATGACTTCTGCAACACAAGTAAGCTCTCAGGTCCCATGTTGAAAAGAAGATCGACGATGCTCAGATTCGGCAGGAAGCCGAGACGTTCCTGAAAAACCTGATAATAAGGCCGGACTATGAAGTCCGGATCTTCTTCTTTGTAATCCTTTTTGGGATGGATACGCTCGCGGAAATCATCCTCGTCGGGTGCAAAACTGCTTTGGAATGAAGTAGTACGTTCCATGTCCGGCTGTATATCTATCAGTGAGCAGACCAGATGACACAATTCCTCGTTGAAATCAACTAAAAACTTATATTTCTTCTCGTAGAAAGGTTGGAAATCATCTCTATAATATTCGAAAAAAGGAGTATGGTTATAAGCCGATGATAAAGCATTCCAGTGCAGATGACGCCAATTGCCGTGATCGGAAATGCGGATATCTTTTAGGGGACATTTCAGAGTATCGGGTTTGACGGTAGGGATGGAGAGAGCTAACTCGCCATCGGGTGCTGCAATGGTGCAACGGTTGCGGTAGGTTTGCTTCACATAATGATCGTGCTGTTCGATAAAGATTTTATCGTATGCCACCAACTTGACGTAATATTCTACGGGTGCCAGATAGGCGGAAGAGAGATATATAGTTTTCATGAGGTTCGCAATTTATGCCTAATACTTAATATTTTATACTTAATACTTTGTAATTAACCCTATTTATCTTACCGTTTTCCACATTCTTTTCCAACGATAACCATTGAACAATCCTGTTTCTGTCTTTTTGGAAAACCAGATGAGCGAAGCTTTACCGATGATGTGGTCTTTGGGTACAAAGCCAAACAAGCGGGAATCAGAGAGATTGATAGAGTTATTAGCACCTACCCAGTAGTAATCCTTGGTGAAATAGCAATGCTGTACAGGCTTCCCGTCAATGTACAAAGTATCGTTCTTTATTTCAGCTTGTTTATTCTCATGCAGTACAAGTGTGTTGCGTAGTAAAGTACGGTTCCACGGATATACACGCACCGGTTTACCTTTGCCGGGAACGATCAACGGGCGCAGGGCTTCTATGGAGTCTCCTTCATTCAGTAACTTTATCCAGCAATTGCCATTCATCGCCTGTTCCAGCAAATAATATTCATAACGGCTGAAGCTACGTACATTTTTTACGCTATCTTGTCCCATCAGGTGGTTGTTGCATATGGACAATAGTGTAAGTAATGAATCCAGCTGTTTTTCTTTTTCTCGTGGATAAGTATATAAAAACTTCTGGTCGGGAGCGTTTTTTTCTGATGGAATTACGGAGAACAGGGAGTCTATCAATAAGGTATCTCCCGGTACGCCGATACATCGACTGATGAATGTTTCGCGCCGGGAAATGACAGGTTCTGACAGATTAGCCGGATTATTGAAAACAATGATATCCTCTTTTTGTACAGGGTTGTCCCTCCAACGGTGATAATTCCACAATGCCATAAGGGGAAGACGCAGACCGTAACTCCATTTATTTACCAGAATACGCTCTCCCTGAAACAAAGAATTCTCCATACCCGAAGAAGGAATAAGATAGGAAGTCATAACGCAACCCCGAAGTAACACCACAACGAGTATTATTCCGATGATTGCTCCCGTTATTTTCCAAGCCTTATTCATTTGGTATCATTTTACCCACTTGAATATCCGGTTCCAACGGATTTTTCCATCAAACCAGCCACGATCCTTATCGAGTGACAACCAGACAACAATTGGCTTACCTACAATATGGTCCTCCGGCACGAAACCCCACGAACGGGCATCGGCTGAGTTGTGGCGGTTATCGCCCATCATCCAGTAGTAATCCATTTTGAAGGTATATTCATCCGTCTTCTTGCCATTAATATAGATGCCGTCCTCTTTTACTTCCAGTGTATTACCTTCATAAGCTCTGATAGGGCGTTCGTAGATCGGCAGATTGTCCTCAGTCAGCTTGATGGTGGCACCTTTTTTCGGTATCCAGATCGGGCCGTAGTTGTTGCGGTCCCATTTGGTGTAAAGGTTCAACGGATACATTTGGCCGGAGAATATTTCCGGTTCCATAACGATGCTGCTGACGAGTTTCTTATTGGCAGACAGGGTCTCATACATTTTCTTCGTCAGTGGTAAGTCATATGCCGGAGCCAGGCGGCCTTGTGCGTCACGGTGAGTCAAGCCCATTTCCATTAATAAACCTTCGTTGCTGATTAATGTTTGGTCGTCCTTGCTGATACCCAGTTCGCGGAACATATCTTCAGTAATGTATGGTCCTGTGGTCTGTACGAAGTAGTTGAGCTGCATTTCTTCAGGGTTTTCGAGAGGTTTGCCATCGATATATACCTGTGCATCTTTGATTTCCAGTGTGTCTCCGGGTAAGCCAACGCAGCGCTTTACGTAATTTTCCCGGCGGTCTACGGGGCGGACAACGATATCACCATACATCTTGGGATTAGAACGTATCAGATTTCTTCCGGCATTATAATACAGATCGTAGACTGTGCGTTGCTGCTTGCGCGTCAAACTGTCCATATTTACAGGATTCGGATAGAGACGTTGTCCTTCGTTGTAGGCAAGGGTGTAGAAATCCGTTTGCTGGAAGTTAGTGGCTACGGTATCTCCGGCAGGGAAGTTGAATACTACGATATCATTCCGTTTCACCTTACCCAGACCCGGAACACGCTTATAGTCCCACTGGGGCCACTCGATGTATGATTTTGTATTCACTAGCGGCAAAGTGTGTTGTGCTAATGGCATAGACAGTGGTGTGTTTGGCACACGCGGACCATAACTCAACTTGCTGACATAAAGATAATCGCCTACCAGCAAAGACTTCTCCAAAGAAGAAGAAGGTATCTGATAGTTCTGAAATACATAGATGTTGACGAAATAAACAGCTACCAGTGCAAACACGATAGCATCTACCCAACTCATGACACTGCGTACAGCCGGATTCTCTGATTTCTTCCAGAAGCCCCAGGGGATTTTCTTGCTGATGTAGATGTCGAAGATGAAAGGTACGACAATCAGTCCCAACCAGCTTTTTACCCATATCAGGAAAGCGAGGTAAAGCACGGTGACGATTGCGAATTTAACCCATTGGGCGCGAGTAGCTTTTCTCATTATTATATTATTTTTGTTGTTCACCACAGATAACACAGATTCACACAATTTATTTCAGGAACGGGAACAAGTCGCTCATTCCCAGATATCCTTGTTTGTCGGCAGTATATTCGGCAGCAAGAACTGCACCCAGTGCAAAACCTTTTCGATTCTTGGCATCGTGTGTCAGGATGATGCTGTCTGCTTCCGATTCGTAACGGATTACATGAATGCCCGGTACTTCACCTTCGCGGATGGAACTGACAGGAATTTCATCTGTTGCACATTCGGCAGAGCCGGAAACACTTCCGTCCGGTGCCTGCAAAGTTCCTTTCACCCAATGATCTTTACGGTCGAGATTTTCCAGTATTTCTTCGGCAAGCGTGATGGCCGTACCGCTTGGTGCGTCCAGTTTATGAATATGGTGTGTCTCACTCATCGTCACGTCGTAGGCAGGAAACTGGTTCATAATCTTTGCCAGATACTTATTCACGGCAGAGAAAATGGTCACGCCCAGGCTGAAATTGGATGCCCAGAACAGCGTTTTGCCTCCTTGGGTACAAAGCTTTTTGATTTCCTCGCCGTGTTTGTCCATCCATCCGGTACTGCCGGAAACCAACTTCACTCCGGCTTCGAAGGTTTTTATATAATTGGAGTAGGCCACCATCGGATTTGTGAATTCTATGGCAACGTCTGCGCTCTTGAAAGCGTCTGAGTTGAAATCCTCCTGGTTGTTTACGTCGATGATGCTGACAATCTCGTGTCCGCGACTGAGGGCAATCTTTTCAATTTCCTTACCCATTTTACCGTAACCGATTAATGCTATTTTCATTCTTTCTTCTGATTAAATTCACTTTATCAACGTTCTATAGGTCGCAAAGATAATCTTTTTCTTACATTTGTTGCGTACATTAACTTCTTGTTAACAATGGAACTACTATTGCATTATGTCTGGAAGCATAAAATCTTTCCGTTAAAGATGCTCCAGACCACCACCGGCGAACCGGTTGAAGTGATAGATGCCGGACTACCGAACACGAACGCAGGCCCCGACTTCTTCAATGCCAAGCTAAAAATTGGCGGTACCCTTTGGGTGGGAAACATCGAAGTGCATATATTGGCATCCGATTGGATGAGGCATGGTCACGATAAAGATGCAGCTTATGACAATGTCATTCTGCACGTAGCGGAAACTGTGGATTGTGAGGTGTTTCGCGCAAATGGAATACCGGTGCCACAACTGCAACTATCCTGTCCTGAATCCGTCCGTCAGCGTTATGATGAACTGAGCCATGCGGAAATCTATCCTCCTTGTTATTCCATATTGTCTTCTCTTCCGAAACTAACAGTCCATTCCTGGCTTTCTGCTTTGCAGGTGGAACGTTTCGAGCAGAAAGCTCATTTGATTGCCACCCGGTTGGAGCGATGCAATAATCATTGGGAAGATGTATTTTTTATCACTTTAGCTCGTAACTTTGGTTTCGGGCTGAATGGGGATGCCTTTGAAGCATGGGCCAGCCGTCTGCCTTTTCGTGCGATAGATAAGCACCGGGATAATCTCTTTCAGGTAGAAGCTTTCTTTTTTGGACAAGCCGGATTGCTGGACGAGGAACTACCGGATGCGGACGGGTATTATCTGAAGTTGCAGAAGGAATTTCGCTACTTGCAGCATAAGTTTGAACTGTCTGCTCCGATGGCTGCTACTCAATGGCGCTTTCTTCGCTTACGTCCGGGTAATTTCCCTCATGTCCGCTTGGCGCAGTTGGCAAATCTTTATTATAAAGAACAGTCCTTATTCTCCCGTATTATGGAAGCGGATACGCTGGAAGTAGTCCGAAAACTACTGACTGTCACTACCTCTCCGTATTGGGAAGAGCATTTCAATTTCCGGAAAGTCTCTTCCTCCTGTGAAAAACAAGTGGGAAAGAATGCTCAGAATCTGATTGTTATTAATACTGTCATCCCTTTTTTATATGCTTATGGCCTGCATAAAGCGGATGAGCAGCTTTGCGAACGGGCTACGGGCTTTCTAGAAAGTCTGAAAGCGGAAGATAATCACATCATCCGCCACTGGAGTGGGGCAGGACTACCTGTATCTACTGCTGCCGATTCGCAGGCTTTGTTACAGCTTCAGAAAGAGTATTGCGATAAGAAAGACTGCTTACGCTGTCGCTTTGGGTTTGAGTATCTGAGACAGAAATGAAACATATAATGAAGGGTTACATGATAAGGGTGCAGGATCTATATATCGGATATGTTGCGTCTATATATCGGACGCGTTGCATCTATATATCGGTCATACTGCATCTATAGATGGGACATGCTGCATCTATAGATCCAACACCACCGTATAATATTCTTTTTCCTTTTTATCTCAAATCTGCGGATTTGCATTATCTTTGCGCCTGATTAATAAACCCTTTGACATTGTAACTAGATGAAGGCAATTCACTTTGTATTTTGTCTTTTCGCGGTACTTATGCTGACGACTACGAATGGTCATGCTGCCGCAACTAATGAGGACTTCCAGGCATTCCTCAAGAAATTTACTTCCAGTGCTTCTTTCCAGTATTCCCGTATCAAGTTTCCGTTGAAAACTCCCATAGCCTTGTTAGAGGAAGATGGCGAGACGGAGAAAACTTTTCCATTTACACGTGATAAGTGGGCATTGCTGGGTGAAGATGCGTTTAAAGAAGAACGCATCACAGACGAAGAGGGCGGAGTTTATGTCTCCCGTTTCACCGTGAACAACCCCAAACAAAAAGAGTTTGAGGCTGGCTATGATGAGTCGGAAGCTTCCCTTCGCGTAGTGTTCGAACTGATTGACGGGAAGTGGTACGTTACCGATTGCTATACTGACTGGTATAATTTCGATCTTCCTATCAGTGAACTACCGGAAACCATCACTACGATAGAAGAGGAGAATAAAGCGTTTGAGGAAATGCATCCTTAAATAACTAAAATATACCTTTTCTGTACGATTTATGTGCCATTTTCTCTAAAAAGTGCCGTTTCTTTGCAATGTGGAAATATTGTAAACGAAACTAATACCGGAAATGACACATTCATCTTTCATACAAATTCTGTGGAAATGTCTTTTTCTTTTCCTACCCTGTACCATATTGGCGCAGGAACGACCTTCATTGGGTCATTGGATAGCTGAAGACCAGTCGGGAATAATGGACTTCACCATTCGTGAAGATACCCTTGAATTGATTGTCCCCGAAGGACTTACTTTATGGTATAAAGATCGCCTGACCGGTGATTACGAAATCAGTTACCATATCTGTATGGTAATGAATGGCGGCAAACACGACCGTCTGAGTGATATGAACTGCTTCTGGGCTGCAAACGACCCGAAACATCCCGGCAAACTCTTGGCCCGTTCCACTTGGCGAAACGGTGTCTTCCGCAACTATAACACATTGAACCTTTTATATGTAGGCTATGGTGGTAATGATAATGCCACTACCCGTTTCCGTCGTTACTACGGTCAGTTTTATGATGTAGACGAGACTCGTATCAAACCTCTGATTAAAGAATATACCGACCCGGCTCATCTGTTGAAACCTAATCAATGGTATCAGATTCAGATCCGTGTTCAGGACAACTGTACAACTTTTCTTGTAGATGGTGAGGAACTTTTCCGTCTGCCTCTCGAAGCCGGTGCAGGCGATGGACATTTTGGCTTACGCCTTCTTCAAAATCATGTCCGCTTCACGAATTTCCGTATCGAACATTTGAATTAACTCTATTAATATTCTCATACCATGATGACGAAACTTAATCTGATGAAACCTATCTTTGCTGTTGTATGCGCTGCGCTGCTCTCTTTTAGCCTGTCGGCACAAGTTGTAAAGAATGACCAGTTGCTCTCTTTTGAACAACCTGAACTTCCTGCCGGGCTGAGTGCTACGAAGGGCACGCTTGGCATTAGTGATCAACACTATAAAGACGGTACACACAGTTTGCGCTGGACATTTGAACCCGGTTCTGTACTAACCCTTCAACGTGATCTGAAGTTTGAGGAGAAAGACCCTACCGGAAAAGACACTTATCTTTCCGCCTTTATCGTTTGGGTGTACAATACAAAGGCCCAGGATACTACTATTGAGTTTGAATTCCTGAAAGATGGAAAGAAGTGTACTTCCTTTCCTTTCGGTATTAACTTCACCGGCTGGCGTGCTGCATGGGTCTGCTACGAGCGCGATATGCAAGGCACTCCTGAACCCGGGATGAATGAACTGCGCATCGTTGCACCTGATGTAAAGGGAGAGTTGTTCATCGACCATCTGATAACTGCCAGTAAAGTCGATGCCCGTCAGCAAACAGCTGATGTGCAGGTACCCTTCGTTAATAAAGGAACCACCAACCATTGGCTGGTGATTTATGAACACTCCCTGTGGAAACCGGAAATAGCCCTTACTCCGGTTAGTGAGAAGGACAGACAAGATATGCAGTTGATGGAGAAACGTTTCCGCGATATGCTTTATACGCCTTCTAAACTGACAGAAAAAGAGATGGAAGGCATCCGTAAGAAATATGATTTCTATGGGATTACTTATAAGAACGGTGTTGTAAGCGGATTGCCCATCTTTATGGTACGTCAGGCAGAAGCTTATGAGCGTATGTATCCCAACTGGGATAAAGGTATGTTCACCAAGTTAGGGATGGAGATGAATGAGTATTTCAATCTGATGCGCCGGATAGCTTATGCCTATAACAATGCTTCGGATACTGTGGCAAAGGATGAGTTGAAACAGAAGTTCCTGGCTATGTACGACCACATCACCGATCAGGGAGTGGCTTATGGCAGTTGCTGGGGAAATATCCATCATTACGGATACAGTATGCGCGGTTTGTATGTGGCCTATTTCCTGATGAAAGATGTATTGAGGGAAGCCGGAAAGCTGAATGAAGCGGAACACACCTTGCGCTGGTATGCCATCACCAATGAGGTATATCCTAAACCCACGGTCAATGGTATTGATATAGATACTTTCAATACGCAGACGCAGGGGCGCATGGCAAGTATCCTGATTATGGAAGATACTCCTGAGAAGCTTCAATATCTCCGTTCTTTCTCCCGCTGGATAGACTATGGTTGCCGCCCGGCGCTCGGATTGGCCGGTTCTTTCAAAAAAGACGGTGCTTGTTTCCACCATCGCAATAACTATCCGGCTTATGCAGTCGGTGGTTTGGATGGTGCCACAAATATGATTTATCTGTTGAGTGGAACAGGATTCAAAGTCTCTGAAATAGCGCACGAAACAGTAAAGAATGTATTGCTCACCATGCGTTTCTATTGTAATACCAAACAGTGGGCTCTTTCCATGTCAGGGCGTCATCCCAATGGAAAAGGACAATTGATCCCCGTACAATATGCTACTTTGGCATTGGCCGGTACTCCTGATGGAAAGCAGGAATACGATCCTGAATTGGCTGCTGCTTATCTGCGTCTGGTTTCTTATACGGAAACTCCTGATAAGAATGCTCCTGATTATCTGCCGAAAGCATCTACCGCTTACGAACAAAAGCTAAAACAGCTATTTGAAGCACAGGGATTCCGCCCCGAACCCGATCCGCAAGGCAATCTGGCGTTAGGGTATGGCTGCGTTTCAGTACAGCGCCGGGATAACTGGGCAGCTGTGGTACGCGGACATTCTCGCTACCTTTGGGCAGCGGAGCATTATCTGGATGCTAATTTCTTCGGTCGCTACCTGGCTCATGGAAGCATGCAGATATTGACCGGAAAACCCGATGAAATGGTTACTTTTGCAACCAGTGGCTGGCAGGAAGCAGGATTCGATTGGAACCGTTTCCCCGGTACGACAACTATTCATTTGCCATTCGATCAGCTTCGTGCCAAAGTGATGAATGTAGATACTTTCTCCGGTATGGAAGAAATGCTTTATTCCGATGAGGCTTTTGCAGGTGGCTTGTCTCAAGCGAAATTAAATGGCAACTTCGGTATGAAGCTTCACGAGCATGACAAGTATAACGGTTCACACCGTGCCCGCAAGTCTTATCACTTCTTCAATGGAACGATTGTATGTCTGGGTACGGATATTGAGAATACAAATGAAGAGTTTCCGACAGAGACTACCGTTTTCCAGTTGGCAGCCACTACTCCCGAAATGCATGATTATTGGGCAACTTATAAAAGTGCCGGACAGACTTATATCGATCCTAACGGAGTAGGTTATTATCTGCCGAAAAACTCGATGAAAGCGGCGAAATATGAAAAGAACTTCCCGCAAGTTACCGTAGGTGAACGTAATCCGAAACCTACTTCCGGTGATTGGGTTTCATTGGTATTAGAGCATGGAAAAGCTCCGAAAGGTGCTTCCTATGAATATGCTGTCCTGCCCCGTACGGATGCAGCTTCCTTGAAAGCTTTCGCAAAGAAACCATCTTACAAGGTACTGCAACAGGACCGCAACGCCCATATCGTTCGTTCTCTGACTGATAACCTGACTTCATATGTGCTTTTTGAAACACCACAGGCATTGCCTGAGGAGGGATTGCTGCAGAAAGCCGATACTTCCTGCCTCGTCATGATACGTGAAAACAAAGATAAACTTTTATTGACCGTTTCCCAACCGGACCTGGCCCTGTATCGCGGTCCGAGCGATGAGGCTTTTGACAAGGATGGCAAACGTATAGAACGCAGCATCTATTCACGTCCCTGGATTGACAATGATAGTGGTGAAATACCTGTAACCGTTACTTTAAAGGGTGAATGGAAAGTTGCAGAAACTCCTTATTGCAAAGTGATTTCCAAAGATAAGCAGCAGACTGTTTTGCAATTTACGTGCAGAGATGCCGCCAGCTTCGATGTGGAGCTGAAGAAATAATGAAGTTAATCCTTAAAATAGAACTGTGATGAAAGTAAAGAATTTGATGTTGTGTGCAACGGCTCTCGCTCCTTCTTTGGTTTGGGCAAAAGAGTTGCCTAATATCATCTACATTGTAACCGATCAGCAGACTGCCTCTGCGATGAGTTGCATGGGAAATGATGACTTGCATACTCCCAATATGGATAAACTGGCACAGTCAGGTGTCTTGTTCCGTAATGCCTATTGCTCTACGCCTTTGAGTGGACCTGCCAGGGCAGCTATGTTTACAGGCTATACTTCGCACGAAGTAGGACTTGCCCGAAACGGTACACCGATACCGGACTCATTGCGTACCCGGACTTTGGGAACATTGATGCAGGATGCCGGTTATGATTGTATCTATGCCGGTAAATGGCATGTACATACAGCCTCCATGCCGGATAAAGAGTTCGGTTTTACTACTATCCATCCGCATAGTGATAATGGGTTGGCAGAAGCCTGTGTTGGTTTTCTGGAACAAGAACATACCAAACCCTTTTTCCTGGTGGCAGGGTTCGATAATCCGCATAATATCTGTGAGTACGCACGTAGCCAGAATTTGCCTTGGGGAAATCTAAAAGACCTGCCGCAGAGTGAGTGGCCGGGACTACCTCTTAATTTTGCTAAGAATCCCTATGACGCTGATGTTATCAGTTATGAGCAGAGCCTGAATTATTCGGCTTATTCTACCCGTAACTACACTCCGGATGATTGGCGCCGTTACCGGAGCCTCTATTACCGTCTAGTTGAAAAGGTGGATGCAGAAATCGGTAAGATTCTAAATGCTATGGACAAACAGGATTTATGGAAGAATACAGTCGTGATATTTACCAGTGATCATGGCGACGGAGTGGGAGCACACCACTGGAACCAGAAATCGGCTTTATATGAAGAGGTGGTAAATATACCTTTTATTGTAACTCTGCCGGGGAAAAAGAATGCCGGCAAGGAGATGCCTCAACTCGTGAATAATGGTGTGGATTTCTTTGCAGCAGTTTGCGACTGGGCAGGCATCCGGCTTCCTGAAGGGGTGCATGGTGTCTCTTTCAGATCGTTGGTAGAGAAAGCTGATCCGTCATTGAAGCATCAGGACTACATTGTGACCGAAACCACTTTCGATAAAGGCGGGAACACACGTGGCTGGGCTTTACGTACTTCTCGCTATAAATATGTGTTGTATGACAAAGGCCGTTACCGTGAGCAACTCTTTGATATGGAAAAAGACCGTGGTGAAATGCGGAACCTCGCCATTGAGGAGAAATACAAAGAAATCCTACTACAACACCGTGAGTATCTGCACAATTGGATGAAACTGCATCATGTAGCGCAGATACGTAAAGATGTACATACGATTCCGGAAGTAAATCCGGAATAAGAACAATGATTACCCCAACAAGCTGCGGACTGCCGCCTGGTAAGTTTCCAGCTTGTTGGACTTATGAATTGCCTTTTTTGCCTTCCGGTCTCCGTCCGGCATCAGGTATTCCCAGAAGTTTTTCATCTTCGTCAGCAGTTGTTTGTCTCCCCCTTCCAGAAGATTGCCATACTGGGCAAATACGTCAGCATGGAACAATCTGAGTCTCTCCTGCATATCCTTTTCGGAAAGCGGATGTCCCTGTTGATACTCCAAAGCTAAGGCGGGATTAGCAAGCAGTCCGCGCCCTATCATGATACCTGCCAGTTGTGGAAAACGTCCGCAGGTAGCCTGTATATCTTCTACCGTAAGTAAATCTCCGTTATAAATAAGTGGATGACGACATTCGTTGTAGAATGCTTCAAAGCCTTTTAAATCCACTTCCCCTTTATATTGTTGTTTTCCCAATCGGGGATGCATGATGATATGTGTCAGTGGCAGTTCATTCAGCAAGGGTAGCAAAGCCAGACATTCTTCCGGGTTCTCCCAACCCAACCTCATCTTGACAGAGAACTGAAGGTCGGGGTGATTCTTTATGGCAGCAGTCAGCAACTCCCGTACCTCTTCGGGATGAGGAAGCATGCCTGAACCATTGTGGCGTTTAGCTAAAAGAGGGAAAGGACATCCCAGATTTATGTCCACATTCTTATATCCTTTTTCGATGAATAGGGCAATTATCTGCTCCATTTTGTCCACATCGGGAGCAATGAGTTGCGGAATAAGCTGCACGCCACGGTTGTTTTCCAGAGTAATCTCGCGCATATCTTTTTTTCGGATTTCTCCGTGCTCTACACGTACAAAAGGAGTATAATAGCTCTCTACACCGCCGAATATACGGGCATGCGCTTGTCGGTAAATAGCCTCGGTGTAACCTTGCAGCGGGGCAAAATGAATGGGGAGGGTACTCTGCATATCAATCAGTTATTCAATATTTCTGCAAAGGTAACTATTTTAGCGGAATAACCATGTTCCAGGAACGCGTCCCGTTTTCAAATTCGCCCGGACCATCCATCGTTGCAAAGAATATAAATGTTGGCTTGCCGTCCTCAAAAAGAATGAATGGACGTTCCAATTGTCCTTGTTTGGTTATTGTGCCGTTTTCCCACTCTACTGTTTTTGAGTATGCTTTCGGGTCTTTATCAACGGTCCAGTTAATGCCATCTTTAGAATGTGCCATAACACCACCTCCTTTTTCACCTGTAAATTTAGCTACATGATCCTTAAAGATGGCATGGTAGCCCTTGTCGTCTTTCCAAAGAAAAGGATCTTCCGCTTCTCCTTGTCCGTCTATCTGGAAAATGGGTTGCTCATTGTTTAATATCCGGTAAGGGCCTTCAATAGTCGGAGCATAGGCGATTCCTAAAGCCATATTTGAATACTTCCCGTCTTCCAGATGCTTGCGCCCTTTGAAAATCATCATGATAGAGCCATCTTCCTGTACGACTGGCGAGGGATTGGAGGTCAGGAAACTAAAGAAAGTATTGGGTTTTGTTTTCAAGATAGGTTCATCCAGGCGCTTCCATGGTCCGTATGGTGAATCGGCAACAGCCAGTCCGATGCGCTTGTTGGAACGTGCTACCGTACACCAGGGACTATCGAGTGTCAACTGGTCATACGTTGGATCTGCGAAGGGATGGGTGGAACCCATATAAATCAGATAGTATTTATGATTGTATTTCACTATCCGTGGATTGTGCGTAGAACGTCCGTCCCAATACTGTGCACCACGTGCCGGCAGTGCTACTTCACTAAACTGGTAAGGTCCTTGCGGTACATCCGATACGGCATGTACAATCTCTGAAGCCACCATCCAGCCGGGATGAAAGGGAAGCGATTGGGGAAAGCGGGATACGAACATATGGTACTTGCCATCGTCCCCTTTTACCACGGAACTTCCCCAACTCCAATAACCTTCACTCTCAAAAGCAGGTGTTTCTATTGCTTTGCCCAACCGATGGAATAATGGGTTCTGTGATTTCTGCTTTAATTCTATCAGGTTATCAATCTTCTGTGCACGAAGTAGGTTGATTGAAGAGAAAAGTACCAGTGCAAATAAGAAATAATTCTTTTTCATGGTTGTATGCTTGTTTAATATTATACTTTAAGCTCTATTATCTGTGGATCTTATGAGTGTAACAAAGATAATCTTTATTTTATTTCTTGAAACTCTTTTCATGAACTCTTGTACAATAACATACGGTTTATTGTATGATTTAGATTGCTTCTTCTTTCTCTTTTTTAATCCATGTGTAAGAAACAGAAGGGAGAAGAACCTCACGATCCCTCTCCCTTCATACACATATCAAATTGATTAAGGTCTATTTGATTTATTTGATAATAAGGTTAGAAGTATGTGTAATTGTCTCCTGTTGATTAATATCCTGCATTGTTAGTCCAGCCAGTAAGCTTGATCTGAGTAGAAGGAATTGGGAAATAGTAATGGCTATTAGCTTTCATAAGCGATGAAGGATAATATTTAGATTTGAATTCACCCACCTTTTCACGACGTACCAAGTCGAACCAACGTTTGTATTCGGCTAAAAACTCGTAACCACGTTCTGCAAATACGGCTTTGTCAAATTCCTCGCTATTAGTCGTTGTGGTCAATGTAGATACACCTGCGCGGGTTTGAATATCTTGCAGGCATTTTAAGGCTGTGGCGTTAACACTGCCTGTAGCTAAATTAGATGCTTCGGCATATCTTAATAATACGTCTGCATATCGGTAAATGGGAGTAATACCGTTAGATTGCGCACTGTTACCTGCTACTCCTTGATTGTAATCTTGGTATTTGGCAATACAAGGATATCCGTCTTGACTGTCCTGCCATTTTACGGTTGTTCCGGCAGCTGTGGGCCATTCAGTCATGTAATTGAATTCTTTCCGTGCACCTTCCGGATAGGTTGCCATATAGTCAGGATTGGCATAATAGTCTGCCCAACCGGCTTTGACATAGTCTCGTGGGTAGAAAGATTTGCCATATTGGCTTGCAACTTTGTTAGCAACAGAATTGTGTATAGCGAATAAATGTTCATTAGCTTCTTCCTTTTTGGCTTCTTTCCATAAGTCACCATATACTGGTGTCAGGGAGAGTCCGGAATGTTCTATAATATCCAAAGAAACTTCTGCAGCTTTCGCATAATATTCTTTACCTAACTTTAAAGGCCAACCTGCCATAGTCATGTAAACATCGGAAAGGAGTGCTTTTGCTGCCCATTGTGAAGGTGTGGAACTAAATCCGCTACGACTCACTGTAGGTAATGATGCACATGCTTCAATCAGATCGGGAACGATAATTTTATTATAAATATCAGCTACAGCGGTACGTGGTTGATATTCGATGGCTTCGGAGCTATTTGTGACGTATGGAATGTCTCCGTACATACGTACTAAATAGAAATAACTCAAAGCGCGCATGAAACGGGCTTCTGCCACAACAGCTTTATATCGTTTCGCTATTTTTTCGGAGGCTTCCTTTTCCTCAGCAGTTGCGCCACTAATTTCGGGGATAGGAGTACCGGCAATCAGTGTATTGGCACCGGTGATAACATTCCAGAAATTAGCCCATGAAGTATCCCAGTCTGCAGTGTTGGAACTTATACTTGGATTTAACTGGATAATGTAATCTAAGACATTATTAGGTTTAGGGGAGCTTACCATCTGGTCTGCTGCACAATCAATACGCATCATGCGGCAACAGAAGCCATAATTACCATTCCATAAATTCTTATAGAGACCTGTTGCTGCAAGCTCTACTTTACTAATGTCTTGCTCTATACCATTATATTCTTCCTCTGTGATGAATGATTTGGGATATTGATCTAAATCAACGCATGCAGTAGTTAATGCTATGCAGCATCCTAATGTTATATATGCTAATTTTTTCATATGTTTTTTATATTATCGGTTAATATTAGAACGAGAAATTTACACCTAACAGAAAATTACGGCTATTAGGGTAGCAGCCCCAATCAACGCCGGATACTAATGGACTACCGAGAGTTGCTTCCGGGTCAAGACCGCTATAGCTTGTTATCATGAAAGGATTCTGTACAGAGAAGTAAAGTCTCAAATCATTGAGGAAAACTTTATCACATGCTTTTTTAGGTAGGTTATATCCTAAAGTTATACTCTTGACTTTTATAAAATCGCCTTTTTCTACAAATCGACTATTAAATCCAGTAGTAGTCTGGTTGAGTTTGACAAATCCTGGAATATTGGTGTTTTCATTTTCTTTGGTCCAACGATTTAAAAGTGCACGTTTAGGAGTAATAACATCCGTATTGATACCTGATACTGCATTCCCGTAACCTGATTGATCTGTTACATTATAAATATCGAAGCCGTGGAAACCGATAATGAACAATGAGAGATCGAAGTCTTTATAACGGAGAGTATTATTCCACCCCCAGTTAAAACTGGGCTGTCCATTACCTATGATACTTTGATCATCATCATTGTAAGTACCGTCATTATTTGCGTCTAAGAGTTTTTCCTGGCCTGGCACTACTTTATAGATAGAAGCATAAGTACCTTTTGTTTCCACTCCATTCTTGACTACAGTGACCTCTTGATTTACTTCGTCACTTTTCCAGACTCCTAAGTTGGTATATCCCCAAAAAGTTCCCAGCTTTTCTCCTTCAATCATTTTGAATACTTTGTTCTCATATTGACCTGCTTGGATTTGAGTACGATCTAATGTAGGGATATTTTTGAAAGTCCCTTTGTTGTGAGATAGAGTCACGTCTGTATGCCAGTTCCAATCTTTACCATTTACCGGATCTGCACCAATTGTGATCTCAAAACCTCTGTTCTGAATTTCGCAGGCATTTTTTAAAAGTTTATCCCAACCACTGTGGACAGGCTGTTGTACCTCTAATAAAACATCTTTAGATAATTTGTTGTACCAGTCGGCGGTTAATGTTAAGCGCCCATTGAAAAAACCTAAGTCTATACCTGCATTGATTTGATCATTACGCTCCCATTTTAAGTATTCAGCTGCCGGACGTCCGACTGTGTAAGAAGTTGAGCCGTCTGCGTTTTGGGTAGGTACCATTTGAGAGAAAATACGGTAAGGCTCTATTGCTTGGTTACCTACAGAACCATATCCGATGCGTAACTTTAACTGGCTAATAGCTTTTACGTCTTGCATAAATGCTTCCTGCTTGATATTCCATGCTAATGCTGCAGAAGGGAAATAATCCCATTTATCTTTTAGGCGTGAGGAACCGTCGGCGCGAATGGAAGCTGTTACCATGTACTTATCCATTAGAACATAGTTTACGCGGAACATTCCGGAAAGCAATGTATTGATTATACGCTCTGAACTTGCATTCTGGCTGTAAGAGTCAGCTAAACTGTTAGCACCAAGACGTTCAAAATACATGTTATTGGCTACTCCTTTTAAAGTGAAATTGTTGCTATAGGACTGTTCTAAAACAGCAGTTGCATTGATACGATGATTTTTATTAAATTCTTTGGTATAATTCAAGGTATTGGTATTTAACCAGCTCCAATTAAAAGCACTGTTGGCTGTAGCCTGCGTTCTGGTATTTTTAAAGTAATAATAACTCTTGGCATTGTCAGAGCTTGTTGCTAATGAATTAGTAAATGTTACTCCTAACTGAGTACGGAAAGTTAATCCATCGATAATATTGAAATCCATATAACCTTGGAGGTTGTTTACCAGCCTGCGAGTATCTCCATCAATTTCGTTAATATATCCCATTGGATTATAAGCAGGATTCCCACCAATAGCATAAATGTTGTTATATTCTCCTTTTTCATTTGTGGGAGAAGTAGTATTGGGAAAATTAATAGCAGAAACGAGTAAACCCTCATATTGAGTCATACGTGGTCCTGAGGACACATTTAGATTACCATAGATATTCATGCCGACTTTCCACCATTTTTTCAGTTTAGTATCAACTTTTAAGCGCCAGTTGAATGCATCATTTTTAGAATTCTTGATAGCTCCTTCTACACTTTCATAACGGAGAGATGCCAAGAAGTTTGTTTTTTCACCACCACCCGCTATTGATACTTCATAGTTCTGAGCTACTCCTGGAGAGTTGAAAATATGATCTATATAATTATATCCTGCTTTACCACTTGAGAAAGCTGCTATTTGATCAGGAGTATAATATACATGAGCTTCTTTTCCTTGGCTTTCGTTATATTCTTTTCCATATGCGTTGGCCAATTGAGCGAATTCTGCCGGAGAAAGGAGGTCAGGCTTGCTGATTACAGTTTTCAGATTTACAAATGCATTGACAGATACGGTTAAGCGATCCTTGTTTGGAGTTTTTGTTGTCACTAAGATTACGCCATTGGCGCCACGAGAACCGTAGACGGCTGTAGCTGAAGCATCCTTTAAGACTTCAATGGATTGGATATCAGCAGGATTAAGAGCTTTTAAAGAACCACCGATAAATCCATCAACCACTACCAGAGGTTCACTGTCCGCAGTAATAGAGTTGATACCACGGATACGAATTGTCTGATCGCTGGAAGGATCGCCTGCGCTGACAACTGATACACCTGCCATACGTCCCTGCAGGGCATCCGACACATTACCGGAAGGTGTACTTTTCAATACGTCTCCTGCTTTTACAGAAGCAACCGCACCAGTTAAATCGCTTTTACGTTGTACGCCATAACCTACAACTACTACTTCTTGAAGTAGTTGGGTATCTTCTGCTAATTTTACGTTGATAGAGGTTTTTCCATTTACAGCGATTTTCTGTGTCTGATAACCGATGTAGGAGAATGAGAGAGTTCCGTTAGAAGGAACATTAGTGAGACTGAATTTTCCGTCAAGGTCTGTAATACATCCATTAGAGGTTCCATCTACAACTACTGAGGCACCGATTACAGGGCCAAAGTTGTCTGTCACTGTACCTGTTACTGTGATTTCCTGTGCATTTGCCTGCGTGGCAAATAGTACACAAAGTAACATAATACCAAATGCTTTTAGGAAGCAAGATTTTTTTTCCATAAATATTAAATTTATTAATTAGTAATAAGGTTTTTCTTCCGTGATGAAAGAGTCGAATCACATTGCAAAAATATGCGATTAAAACAGAGGAGACTTTCGTTTATAGTTCGTAAATAGTACGAATCTGTACATACTTATGTGCTAATCATTATTCTATGGCTTTTTAACCCTATTGTGGGAGATTAATTAGTGTTATTTCTACAGGTTGTCCATGTTGGCAGTAAACAGTGAGATTTGTACTATTGGCTTTATAAGAGATTTCCGTTTGTTTACTATCCTTTGCTGGTTTCCATAAGCCTTTTAACTCCAGTTGTTTCTTTATGATGCGGCTGGGCTCTTTGGTTGTATAAGTCTTTTCGCTAATGTTCAGATTTGGGTCACAAACACTTAGAATGATCTTATCATTATCATTCCGGTACATTACCATTGTTTCAGCTGGTATACTATGGAATAGTTTATCAGTCTGTGATTCGAATGATTCAAATAGTACATAAGCGGTAATGCCAGTTTTGTAATCATGAACAATGTGTGCATCATTATCGCGTTGCAATACTTCATAGCTTTGCAATACTTGCTTTTTTAATTCTTCATCAGTAGGTTGTATCCATATCATGTATTCGTAAGTTGCATTGTTTGGAGCTTTGCCGTGATCAATCCATGAGGATGCGAAAGTGCCATGGGTGACAGCACGTGTTTTCTCATGAAGTGATTTTTGTTCCGCTATCTGAACTTTTATTTCTCCATCCTTGACAAAATAATAATTATTATAACTGTCTTTGATGCAGGTGGGCTGCTCTGCTTTGCAATTAATTGTTTGATAGAATCCTACTTCTTTATGTTCATCTCCATTGATATGAATGCTGCTTATGCCTTTGTGGAAGAGGCTCTGAAATAAAGTTGTTTCTGTAGAATAGTTGTTATTACTATTTTTAATCCCACTACCTAAACATATCATCCGGTTCTCAAAACAGAAGACTGATTTGCGGGCTACGAAATCTGGAGTAAAGTTTTTCAGTTCACGTTCCATCAGTTTTGTAGCAAACATGCCGTTTTTACCTTCGAGAGAACTACTGCCTGAAAAATTTTCTTTAGAATGAGCCATGGTGGTTCCCGGTAGTGGACTGTCGAGCAACTCGAATGGTAAATGGATGGTTGTAGTTCCCGGCAGGCGATTCCAATCCCACCCGTTCTCATCGTAACCGCTGGCAAGGCGTGAAGGGTATCCCATAATTTGGACGGAACCATAACTTTGGTAACGTCCATAACGGTTATCTTTTCGATAAATCTCAGATCCCCAGACGTCAGTGGTATAACCTTTTAAGGTTACCATCCAATCGCTTCTCCGGAAGATACCTGCTGCCCCATAGTTATATACAAAGAAACCTTGTGGAGCGGAGGTGGGAGCAATGCCCTGCGCTTTGAAATAACGTGCTTCGGGGGTATCCTTTTCGCAAAGCCGCAGATAGTCTGCTGCCAGATGGTGGTCGAAGGCATTGCCTTCTCCTGATAAGTCTCCTGATAGGGCAAGATAAGCAAAAGCAGCTATGTCATCCGCCTTCATCGAGCCGCCGAAAGGGTGCCGTCCACTAATACCAATTCCCCATTCATATTTATTAGAGTAGTTACGCATGGCAATAAAGGCAGATTTCAGAACTTGACGAGCCTCTTCGGTAGGTTCATAGGCGGTATTATTGGTTAAGGAAATAAATTGGCCTACCATGGCGAGTACTCCTGTGGTATAGGCTGGATAGAAACCGCCATGGTGGAAAGTGGTTCCGTCTACTTTGATACCTCCGATAGTGCCCGGAGTGTATTGAAGAGAAGAGGATACCCAACGGGAAAGGCCTTTCAGTGCGCGTACTCGTTCCCGCTTGTCAGTGAATAGTAGTGCTGAAACTGTTTTGGCCATTAAAAGAGTATGCCAACTGTCCAGTAATTCATCTCTTCCGTATTGGTAAGGTTGGCGGGTTTCTTGTAAGGCAGACCAGAAAATGAGAGTGGTTAAGATATTCTCCCGGTTGGGAGCCTTCCAAATAGCGTCGCGCATTAACCAGGCTGTAGTATAAATTTTCCGTACCTGATATCCATAGTGATGATTGGTTCCCATCCCGCTACCGAAAGCGAATCCTTGGTCTATGGCGAAGTCCCAGACGGTGAAGTAATTCTGGTGGGAAGTTTCCGAATGATTGTAATAAGCATCGTAGGCAAATCCGGAGAGCATTGTTTCCAAGTCATTCCAGGATATTTCTCCTTTGGAACGGTTCAGCTCATCGGGGGGCAGGATAGGAGCACCTGTGAATCCTGTCCCAGAGCGTTGAATATTGGCTTTCTGAAAAACATCGTATGCTTTGGAAACAGCTTCTTTTGGTGCTTTCTGAATATCGATGGCGGTGGTTAACCGCTGTTCTACAATACGGAGTTCGTCTTTTTCTGCTTGATTGAGGGCGGAAGGTAATGGAATATCATACTTATATTGTTCCCATTGCCAAACCCGGCACCAATGCCACAGGTCGCGATACGAGAGGGAGTTATTGTAAGGCATCTGTAAATCGGGGGTAGTACGGTCGTTCATCTTTTTTACAGGGAAAGTCAAACGGTCTAGAAATATACGGCCTTTTCGTTCAGGGGCTACCAGCCGATAGCTTGCTATTTCTTTATTTTGTTTATCTCCTTTCATGTGTTGGAAGCCAATCCAGCAAGCGCGCCAGCCAGCCGATGCCAATCGGAAACTGAACCAATAAGATATATCTCCTTGGGGAGAAAGAAACTCAAAACGAATAGAATCTTGCTGGGGAACCTCGTTATAAATCCATAAAGTTATTCCGTATGAATTTTCTATTCGCTCATCAAGGGTGAGAGGCTGTTCCAGAGATACATTGAGTTTGGAACCGGAGCGGAAATCCCATTCCAGGCTTTGTTTCCCTTCTTTATAGTACTGAGTAGATAAAGTTATTTTTCCTTTATCACTTGTTTGAAACTGTTTGGGAATTCCAGTCTCAAAACCTATCAGTTGGGCAAAGGATACTTGACCGCATAGCAGTACAAGAATAAATAATAAGTGTTTTTGGGTCATCTGGTATATTGTTTTTAAGTTTGATAGAAAGAAGGAGAGGAACCTCACGGTCACTCTCCCCACACATATCAAATTGATTAAGGTCTATTTGATTTCATTTTAAGGTTAGAAGTCATGTATATTGCTATTTCTTTGGATTCCAATAGCTGTTTTGTTCTAACTTGGTATTCACAGACAGTTCTTTATTGGGGATTGGCAAGAACTGGTGTTTGTTCTGAGTACTTTTGGTAAAACCTTCAGCACCGCTTCTGTTTGCCTTTTTGGTTGACCAACGTGCATCTTCAATAGCATTTGCCAAGTTCTGACTGATGGTCTTTACATAAATACCCCAACGGATCAGGTCATATTTACGTAATGCTTCGAAGCAAAGTTCACGTCCACGTTCATCACGAATTTCTTGGCGAAGTTCATCTACAGAAATTGTTTCCGGCAATTTACCGATTCCGGCACGCGTGCGTACTTCATTGATGGCAGATACGGCTAGAGTGGTAACCCCTTTGGATTCTAATTCTGCCTCTGCCAGCATTAAAAGAACATCAGCGTAGCGTAAAATGGGGAAGTTTTCTTCAGTGAAATTTTTGTGCTGAGGGGTACTCTTTTCCCATTCACGGCGGAATTTACCGCAACAACGTTCTACAATAGCTGTTTTGCCCCATGCTTTTTCTGTTCCATTGGCGGCAATTTGGTAAGGAGCCATAGCCAGATCACGTCTTATGTCACCAGGATTTTTTTCGTATAGATCCCAAAGGATGAGTGAACCGGCATAAAAAGCGGCGCCATATCCTTTTCCACAATTTGCATTTTGCATATTACCGATTTCATTACCCATACGACCCTCTGTATATTTACCGTCATCACGGGTACCGATGAATTCCGCTTCCCACATACTTTCATTATATACAGGATCGTATTGGTCGGAAGCCATCATTTTCCAGATAGCATAAATATCATTTTGATACAGCTTGTGCTTCTTGGAATCATAAACAGCTTTAGCATATTTGGCGGCTTTTTCATAAAAAGGCTGTCCACCTTCGCTTGGATAACCGGCGCGCCACAGGCATACGCGTGCCAAGATACCCTCGACAATAGTTTTCTTTACATGAGAAGGCGATTTATCATATTCTTTGTCATCTACCATGTCGATGCAGTCTTCCATTTCCTGGATAATCCAGTCGAGTGCTTCTGCATGGGGAGTGGCAGCTTTACTACTCGTAGCTATGTCTGTAACCGTTTCTGTACGGATAGGTACTTCATACCATCCTTGTACCAAAAGGAAGTGATAGTAGGCACGCAGAAATTTGGTTTCGCCTTTGATACGCTGTCTTACATACTCTTTATCTGCGGGAAATTCAGCTTTATCAATGTTATCAAGTAACACATTGGCATTATTAATACCATCGTAAAGATCTGTCCATGTATCGAAAAGTTGTGCATTGGCAGCATCATGAGTATTGCAGACCGCACCGTGGTTCTTTACTGGATTTCCATCAAATTCGCGGGCAAAATAACTTAAATCATCTGTGTTGGAGAACATCAGTGAATAATTATTGCCGTAAACAGTCCCTTTTACCAGGGTATAATATACTCCGGCTAAAGCCATTGTACAATCTTTCTCATTCTGGTAGAACGTTTCAGGAGCCACAAAATCATAAGGCTTTGTGTCGAGGAAGTCACATGAAGCCATTGTTACCACGAGTGACCACAAACATACCTTTTTAAAGAGATTTTTTATTTTCTTCATATTCGTTTTTCAGTTTAGTAATTAGAAAGTTACATTTACACCAAGTGAAGCATTGAATGCACGAGGATAAGCCGACCAGTCAAAACCAGGAGTCAACACAGAGTGACGTGTAGAAACCTCAGGATCTGAACCGGAATATCCCGTAATGGTAGCGATATTTTCAGCAGAAACGAATACCCTTGCTGCACTGATACCTATTCTCTTCAAAGTCTTGGCATCAAAGTTATATCCTAAAGAGATTGTTTTCAATTTCAGGAATGATCCATCTTCTACGTACAGTGAGCTGTATTCATCAGCACCAACTGCTCTTACACGGGGGATGTTGCTGGTAGGATTGCTTTCACTCCAGCGATTCTTATAAGATGCGAACTGGTTCAACTGTTTTTTAGCTCCTGGATTTTCCATTACGAGACGATTCACATTGAATATATCATTACCGTAGCTCCATTGCAAGAAAATATTTAAATCCCAGTTTTTATAGACAAAATTGTTAGTGAAACCACCTGTATGCAGTGGATGTCCGTTGCCAATTACTGTCCGGTCATTATCTGTGATCAGATTATCTTCGCTGCCATCGACGTTCTTATATTTTGGATCACCGGGTTGGCAACCATCTTTAAATTTAGGAACTCCTGGTTTCAGTTCGTAAGTTTTCTTCCCGTTTTCATTGATAGTGATATTGAAGTCTTCTTCTTTATATGTTCCATCATATACGAAACCATACATTTTACCGGCAGATTCGCCTACCCGACTGACATAGGCTATCTGATTTCTGAATTTCTGATCCCAGCTGATGTAACTTGTCATCTGTTCCTGTCCGTAGTTCAAAGACAAGATTTTATTTTTATTGAATGCTATATTGAAGCTGGATGACCAGGTAAAGTTCTTATTCTGTATGTTAGTACTTTCTAAAGTAACTTCAAATCCTGTATTGCGTAACTCTCCAATGTTAAGACGGGTAGTAGCATAACCGGAACTGGCAGGAGTATCGGCATTCATCAGCAGATCTTTGGTTGTTTTGATATAGTAGTCAATATTCAGGTTTAAGCGTCCATCCAAGAAGCCTAAATCCAAACCAAAGTCATATTGCTCGGTCGTTTCCCATTTTAGGTTAGGATTAGCAATGCTGGAAACATAGTATCCTGGATAGAAAGTGCTGTCCCAAGGATATTTGTAAGTGTTCTCACTTGCATACAAGCGAGCCATGTAATCATAATCTCCAATACGATTGTTACCTGTGAGACCGTAGCTGACACGCAATTTACCATTAGATAGCCATGTAAGATTATCTTTTACAAAATTTTCACGTCCAAAAGCCCAAGCCAGTGAGCCTGAAGGGAAATACCCCCAACGATTGCCTGGTGCAAATTTGGATGAACCATCAGCACGCATGGAGAAAGTAACGTAATATTTTGAATCATAATTGTAGTTTAAGCGTCCCAAATAAGACATCAGAGCATTTTCTCCCTTAGAAGCGCTGACAACAGGAACATCACCATTTCCTAAGCCAGCCATGCCTAATGATTCATTAGTAATATGAGAAACGCTGACATCATGATAGTAGCTGGTGTTTTTCTGGAAAGTAATACCCAACAGGGTGTTTAGATTATGTTTTTTCTTGTTGAAAACATAACTCAACGTATTCTCATTCAGATAGCTTCTGCTTTCTGATTGATATAGATAGGCATTGACTCCCTTACTCTGAGTATTATTCGGATGACTATTACCGGTACGTGTTTGAGAATTGTTGAATTCTTCGTTCTTATAGTCTTTGCCTGTATAGCCGGCTGTTACTTTTAACTTCAGGTTCTTGATGATTTCCCATTCTACACCCAAATTAGCTTGCAGGGTATTTGTAATCTTACGGCGATATTCGTTTTGTGCAGATTTTACCGGATTGAATCGATAATCATTGTTTATATCTACATCTTCGTCATAAAGTTCTGCCAAAAGGTCGGAACCGGAAGGGGAAACAGGGCGGTAGCCCCATACACTGTACATTAATGAGTTGGAAGACTGAGAAGTGTTGATAGATGGATTAGGACCATTCTGAGTAACACTGGCATAGTTAACATTCGCATTAACTTTAATGCTCTTGTTGATTCTTTGATTCAAGTTGAAACGACCTTGATAGCGATTTAAATCGGAACGTATAATAACGCCTTCTTGGTTGCTGTATGACAGAGATGCGGTGTAGTCCATTTTGTCCGTACCACCGCTTAAAGCAACGTGATGGTTATGACTTAAAGCAGTACGATAGATTTCATCTTGCCAGTTATAATTCTTCATTGTTTTATAATCGTCAAGTGTCAGTCCGTTCTTTAAATAAAAGTATTCAAATTCGTCAACCATTTCACCGTCTACTTCTTTTGTATTGCCTGCCATGATTTCTTTCTGCATACATGCAAAATCATAGGCATTCATGACATCCATTTTGTTTCTAACAGTACTAAAACTTACGCTACCGTTATAGGTAACCATTGTTTTTCCGGCTTTGCCTTTTTTAGTGGTAATGATAACGACGCCATTGGCACCACGGGAACCATAAATAGCTGTGGCTGAAGCATCTTTTAGTACGTCAATTGATTCGATGTCGTTTGGATTGAGCGCGCCCATACTTGAGCTTTCCATTGGAAAACCGTCAATAACATAAAGAGGAGCAGTACTTTGGGTTAATGAGCCGGCACCGCGAATAACAATATTGAAGTTATCTCCTAGGCCACCGTCGGAAGAAGACACCTGAACACCTGCTATACGTCCGCCTAGAGATTCGGCAATATTGTTGATAGGAGTTTTTGTCAGGTCATCCATATTGGCTTTACCGATAGAACCGGTTAAGTCGCGACGCTTTACGTCACCATACCCCACTGCCACAACAACGACTTCATCCAGTTGTTGAGCATCTTCCTTTAAATTAATAGTGAATTTCGTTTGATTGTTGACAGCAATCTCTTGTGTCTGGTAACCTACAAAAGATACGACTAAAGTACCTTTTGAAGGTACATTTGTTAATTTGAAGTTTCCATCCAAATCTGTAATGCAACCATTAACGGTTCCTTTTACCACTACGGATGCACCGATAACAGGACCTAAGTTGTCGTTTACAGTACCAGTAACTGTTATTCCCTGTGCTTTTGCTTGTGTTGCAAACAGAACAAAAAGTAACATGATACTTAGCGCTTTCAAGAGGCTTGATTTCTGTTTCATAAATATTAAATTAATTAGTTATTAAAAAAGGTTGTTCTTTATCGTTAAACGACTCGAATTCCAACGCAAATGTATGCGATTGGATAGAAGTCTACTTTCGTTAATAGTTCGCAAAAAGTACGAATTTGTACATTCTTGATAAAGAACCCCCGTTCTGTACGATTCCTTACTTTATTCCTTGGTTCTTTCCGGCCTTCACCTGTTCCAGTAGTGCTGAAAGCTCTTTTACCATCTCCGGATGTGCTGCTGCAACGTTATCTTTCTCCGACGGATCTATGGAAATATTGTACAGTTGGGGCTTTGGATCATTCCCTAACTCCATTTTAGTCCAGTGTTCGATGGCGGGCTTATCACTTGGCTCGATGTACTTCCATGTTCCTTGAATAATCGATAAAGTATTGTTCAAATTCTGCTGTACTACATAGTCGCATCCGGTATTGTCTTTCCCTAAGAAAGTGGCCAGTTGGTCACGGCTGTCGGGAGCAACAGTTGCAGGTGTAAGCGGATGATTCAGTAACGCGGCTAAAGAAGCATACACATCGATCATAGAGAATAGAGCTTGCTGTTTGCAAGGCTGAATACCGGCAGGCCAACGTACAATAAAGGGAATACGTGTTCCGGCTTCATAGGCACTGTACTTTCCACCACGGTATTGCTTCATAGGAGTGTGACCGTTCAGCAGTTCGAGGGCCTGATCCTGATAACCGTCGTCAATGACAGGGCCGTTATCACTACAGAATACAAAGATGGTGTTATCCGCAAGGTTCAGACTGTCCAGAGTATTCATAATCTCACCCACAGTCCAGTCCAGTTGCAGGATTACGTCACCACGGGTTCCCATACCGCTCTTTCCGGCGAAACGGGCGTGGGGGACGCGTGGAACATGTACATCTTGCGTACCCATGTACATAAAGAAAGGTTCGTCTTTATGCTTGATAATAAAATCTTTTGCTTTACCTGTGATTACATCTGCAATGTCCTCATCCACCCAAAGAGCAGATTTACCACCGGTCATCCAACCAATGCGGGGAATACCATTCACAATCGTATTGTTATGCCCCTGGCTGGGTTTCAGCTTTACAAGTTCCGGATTCTCCAATCCGGTAGGCCAGTCACCCACTTTGTGGTTATAGTTGACGGTAATGGGATCGTTGGGATCTAAACCTACTACATGTCCGTTTTCAACGAATACGCAAGGTACACGGTCAACCGTGGCGGGAATGATGTATTCGTAATCAAAGCCTATATCCTGGGTATTAGGCTTTATCAGATGATTGAAGTCCGTACCACCTTTGGGACCGAGTCCCAGATGCCATTTGCCTACGGCACCGGTGGCATAGCCTTCTGCCTTGAACATATCGGCCATAGTGACACAGGCTGTGTCGATAATCAGTTCAGAGTTACCCGGAGCGATTCCCGTGTTCTCCTGTCGCCAGGGATACATGCCCGTCAACAGACCGAAGCGGGAAGGAGTACTGGTAGAGGAAGTGGCATAGGCATTGGTGAACTGTACACCTTGTCCGGCAAGGCGGTCGATGTTGGGAGTGCTTATCTTGGTAGCGCCATAGCAACTCAAGTCACCGATGCCCAGGTCGTCGGCAATCAGATATATTACATTAGGTTTCTGACGGGTGTGGTCGGTGGCTTCTTTTTTCGATGGATTTCCGCATCCGGCTATCAGGGCTGCGCCCGGGAGAAGAGACCATAAAGGGGAAAATTGTTTCATAGTTCTTTGACTTTAGATTGTTATTTCTGAGGTCAAAGGTAATGGCTTTCTCCGGATTATGTGTATAATGAAGTACAGGAGAAGGGCGAAAATGTACAAAGTTCAATGCCGTAATGAGGGCGAATCTATTGCCAATTCCGTTTCATGGTAGTGACACTTCTGTTCCACCGTATTGGAGCGTTTGTTTCTCAGGCAAGAAACTCTTGTTCCTTAGGCAAGAAAGTTTTGTTTCTCAAGAGAGAATCTTTTGTTTCAATTCGGTGGAACGGAGTGGAACATTTAAGTGGTTCGTCAGCCCTCTTCGTCTTCCTCGTTTTTCTCCTCTTTGTCGGCGTCTTCCCCTTTGCGGTAGGCAAGCGGACTGACGTGATATACATCCTTGAAACACTTTGAGAAGTAGCGCGAAGAGCTGAAACCTATCTTGTCCGATATCTCGGTGATGTTCAGTTCCGGGTTGTTCCGCAACATCAGGGCGCCTTTTTTCAGGCGGATGGTCAGGATGAAGTCATTCGGTGTTTGTCCGGTGATGGCTTTCAGTTTGGTGAACAGGTTGGTGCGTGCCATAGCCATTTCGCGGGCGAAGATGTTGACATTAAATTCCGTATTATCCAGATTCTTTTCGATGATGCTGATGGCGCGGTCCAGGATTTCCTTATCTATCGGGTTGGTGGCAAGCATCTGCGCATAAGCCTGTGGTTGTTTACTGAACTTTTCCTGCAAGAGAATGCGTGAATTTACCAGGTTGTTACAACGCGAAATCAACAGATTCGTATTGAATGGTTTGGTGATGTAATCGTCCGCACCGATGCGCAGTCCTTCAATGTTCTGCTCTACGGCAGTTCGTGCGGTAAGCAGTACTACCGGTATGTGGCAGGTATTGAAATCATTCTTAATCAGTTTGCAGAGTTCGGTACCGGACATTTTGGGCATAACGACGTCGCTTACCACAATATTCGGCATTTCCTTCTGTATCAGCTCCAGACCTTCTTCACCGTCTGCGGCTGTCAGCACCTGATAGAATGGGCGGAAGATGTTTTCCAACATCTCACGAATGGAGGCGTTGTCTTCCACGATAACCATCTTGACATCAGGCATACGCTTAATCGGGGCATTTTCTTCCAGTTCGGCTTTGAGTGAAGCGTCTATTTCGGAAGTTTGCGGTTGCTCTATTTGCTGTACGTCTTCGTTCTTCTTGCTGATTTCCTCGGCATTGAAGTGGGCGTTGCCCAAGCGGAGGCGGACGATGAAGCTGCTACCTTTGCCCAGTTCGCTTTCTACCTTGATGGTGCCGTGGTGCAGTTCGACGATGCCTTTGGTCAAAGCCAGACCGATACCGGTACCTACGCCGGTGGTGAGACTGTCCATCTGCTCTGTCTGATAGAAGCGGTCGAATATCTTATCTACTTCTTTGGCGTCGATGCCGCTGCCTGTATCAGTCACGCGAATTACGGCTTCATTGCCTTCGGTGGTGATGCTGAGTGTGATGGTATCTTCGGCTTGGGTATGCTTGATGGCATTGGATAACAGGTTGTTGATTACCTTCTGCATTTGCTTCTGGTCATACCACACTTCCAGACCTTCACTGTCTTTCTCGAAGTTGAAATTGATCTGCTTGCTGCTTGCATATTCCATGAAGATGAGGTAATTCTCATAAAGGAAATGCACGATGTTGTGCGGGCTGACTTTTACCTTCATGTGTCCTTGTTCCTGTTTGCGGAAGTCAAGGAGCTCGGTGATGAGCTCGCGCAATTGGATGCTGTTCTGGTAAATGCTCAGTATCTTATTATAAATGGTGGGTGTGAAGTTTTGCAATTGCATCAGGGTTTCCACCTGCGACACGATGAGCGTAAGCGGTGTGCGGAACTCGTGAGAGATGTTGGTGAAGAAGCGTAATTTCGATTGGTTCAGCGCTTCCACGTCTTGTATATGCTTCTGTTCGTACTTCAACGATTCACGCAGCTTGATTCTTGATTTGTATGTCTTCACCAGATACCACAAAAGGATGCCGGTCACTATCAGATAAATAAGATAGGCGAGCGGAGTCTTATAATAAGGTGGCAGTACATGAATTGTCAGGTGTACTTGCGGACAAAGCGACTCTTCCTTTCCTTTAGGCTTAATCAGCAGATTGTATGTTCCGGCATTCAGGTTTGTGTAGGTGATGATAGGTTGGCCACGCGTGCTGTTCCAATCGTCGGAGAAGCCTTCCAGCTTGTAGATGATTTCATCCTTATTGGCAGCCACGTAATTGGAAGTGGCAAACTCGATGCTGAACATTGTCTGATTGGCATTCAGGGTGATTTCCTGCGTATGGCATAGGGATTGCGTCAAAATGCCCGTTTCATCGCTCACTTTTACTTCGGAACCGTTTACAATGAGGCGGGAAAGGATGATCTTATAAGGCTTCGGGGTGAAATTAAGTTCCAGTTCATTGAATGAGAGCATACCTTGCGTACCGCCAAGGAAGATTTCTCCGTCGCGTGTCACGCAAAGCGCGTTTTCATTGACAGCTGTCAGTGGAAAACCGTTCTCCACGCTGTAGTTCTGGAACTTTTCCGCTTTCTGATCGAAGATGGAGAAGCCCTGATTGGTAATCAGTATCAGTTTACCGCTGACGGGGGATTCTTGTGTATCGTAGATGCAATCGCTGACAAGTCCGTTCTTGCCCTTGTCGAAGTTTTCGAAATCGTTGGTAGCGGGACGGTACAGGTCGAGGCCGCTTCCTGAAGTGGAGAACCACAAGTTACCCTTGCTGTCCTGCATAATGTTGTTCACATTATTGTTGCTGAGGCTGTGCGCTTGCGTCCCGTCGTGACGGTAATTGGTCAACTTGTTGGTATCGAAGCGGTAGGAGAAGATACCTTCGCCTGTGGCGGCAATCCAGAGCGTGCCGTTATTATCTACCTCTACATCTGCAACCATAGCTATCTTACGCCCTTCTTTGCTATCTTTAAAGAGCTGTTGGCATTTCCCGGTCTGAGGATTGAACAGGCACACACCGTTTTGGGTAGCAACAATCAATTGGTCCTGGTAGGGGGTTATGTCGCGAACTATATTGGACGGAAGAGTTTCCGGATTCCCTTCTTCCATCAGATAATGCGTGAATGCGCCTGTGCGGATATCCAGTTTGTTCAGTCCGCCAAGATGGGTTCCTATCCAGATGATTTCCTTTGCGGGATCATAGTAAAGGGCTTTCACATTGCTGTGGGAGATGCTGTTGCGTCCCTGTCCGGCAAGATACCACTTGAACTCACGTGTCCGGCGGTTATAGAAGTTCAGTCCGCCTCCCTCCGTGCCAATCCACAGATTTCCGTTCTTATCTTCGATGGTGCGTCCGACTACGGGGCTGCTTAGTCCTTCTTCTTCATGGATGGAAGCTTTGTACCGGGTATAGATTTCGTATTCGGGGTTGAAGTAATTGACACCGCCGAAGTAAGTACCCAGCCATAAGGTACCCTGATTATCTTTTACGATGCACCAGATGGACGAGTGTGTAAGTCCTTCATTCTGCATCTCGTTGGAGGTATGGTTCTGGAAAAGTCCTGTTGTTTTGTTGTACCGGTTCAGACCGTTGAAGGTTCCTATCCAGATATTGCCAAGATTATCCTCACAGCAGGCTCTCACGAAATCGGAAGATATGCTGTGCGGGTTCTTCGGGTCGTTTCGCAGGTTCTCGATGCTTCCGTCTGTTTTCACCCGGAAGAGTCCCTTTTCCCAGCTTCCGATCCACAGTTCGCCTGCATTGTCCTGGTAAATGCTGGTGATATTTCCTTTCTCGATGGGGTGGGTTAGCAGATGCTCGTCTATTTTCAGATTGAACACACCTTCGCTGGTGGTTCCTATCCACATGTGTCCTTTGTCTTCGAACATGCAGGATATTTCGATGTTTTCTCCTGCCATCTGGTAATAAAGATCGAAGTTGTCGGTTTGCTCATTGTAGCGGTATATTTCGTTCTTTTTTCCGATGAAAAGGCCGTTTTTATAATATATGCTATTGATATTTCCTTGCAGGAGGGTGGTGAAGCGTTGGGTAGTCAGGTCGAACTGGGCAACCCCTTCGGTACAGAGCAGGTAGATTTTCCCGTTCTGGTCGCCTGCCATGCGGAGCACGGTGTTACAGAAAAGGCTGTAGGGATCGTTTTTGTTCAGTTTGTAAGTCTGTATATCGTTTCCATTGTAACGGTTCAAACCTTCGCGCGTACCAATCCATAAGATACCATTTTCATCAATATACAAACTGTTGACACTAAACTGAGATAGGCCGTCGTCGGTGGTCAGATGATTGAAAGTGATATTCTGGCTGTGTACGTTTGCCGTAACTATGCTTACTAAAACAAGAAACAGCGTTCTGATAAACTTTTGCACTTTTCCTCCGGTATTTTAAGGTTCCAAACACAAATATAAGGCGTTTTGCTCAAAGGGGGAATGTTTATTGGCTGTTTTTTATGGTTATGTCTGTCGAAATGTATATTTTTGGGCGTTTGTCGGACGAATTTTGACTTTTGCTTTCATTCGGAAGGCGTATATTTGCATACCAATTTTAAATCTATTATAAAATATCATGAATAACCTCCAATCCATTGTATCCCATTTCAATACGAAGGGTACAGTTAACGAAATCCAGCCTTTGGGCAGCGGACTGATCAATGACACGTACAAAGTGACTACTCTGGAAGCCGACGCGCCCGACTATGTATTGCAACGTATCAACCATGCTATCTTCCAGAATGTGGAGATGTTGCAGACAAACATTGAAGCCGTTACCCGGCATATCCGCAAGAAACTTACGGAACAGGGAGCGGATGATATCGACCGCAAGGTACTTTCTTTTATTCCTGCCGATACGGGAAAAACGTATTGGTACGATGGCGAAAACTATTGGCGCATCATGACTTTCATTCCCAATGCAAAGACTTATGAAACGGTGGATGCGGAATATTCTTATTATGCCGGTGTTGCTTTTGGCAATTTCCAGGCGATGCTTGCGGATATTCCGGATACGTTGGGAGAGACGATTCCTGACTTCCATAATATGGAGTTTCGTCTGAAACAGCTTCGGGATGCCGTGGCTGCGGATGCGGCAGGTCGGGTGAAAGAAGTGCAATATTATCTGGATGAGATTGAAAAGCGTGCGGACGAAATGTGTAAAGGTGAACGTTTGTATCGTGAGGGTAAATTGCCTAAACGTGTATGCCATTGCGATACGAAGGTGAACAATATGATGTTCGATGAAGAAGGGAAGGTGCTTTGCGTGATTGATCTTGATACCGTAATGCCCAATTTTATCTTTTCTGATTTTGGAGACTTTCTTCGTTCAGCAGCCAATACGGGCGCCGAGGATGATAAAGACCTGAATAATGTGAACTTCAATATGGCAATCTTTAAGGCGTTTGCAAAAGGCTATCTGGAGTCTGCTAAAGTCTTTTTGCTTCCGATAGAGATTGAGAACTTGCCGTATGCCGCTGCGTTGTTCCCCTACATGCAGTGTGTTCGTTTTCTGGCAGATTATATTAATGGTGATACTTATTATAAGATTAAATATCCGGAACACAACCTTGTACGTACAAAAGCGCAGTTCAAATTGCTTCAGAGTGCCGAGGAACATACACCGGAGATGAAGGAGTTTATAAAGGAGTCATTGGTATAATAGTTACGAGTTACGAGCTACAAGCTACAAGTACCTTTCGGAATATGAGCGTAGCCACTCGTAGCTTGTAGCTCGTAGCCCGTAACTCCTTAACACAATCAAAATATGAGTAAAAGAACCCCTGCATACTTGGTGTTGAAATCAGCAGTCTTGTTTTTATCTCTGCTCTGTTTTTATCCCTTGTCTGCAACTAACCCCCAAAAGAAAGAAATGAAAGAGTTGAATGTAAAGAAAGTGAGTCTGGCTAATGTGGCGGTGGAGAATGTTCCTGCCTTGCTGGACAAAGAAAAGGTGGATTTTCAGTCGATCAATACGGTGAACTGGAAAGCGTTTCCTTATCAGCCGGAAGTACAATTCCGTATTGCCCATACAGATGATGCGATTTTGATTCATTATAAAGTAAAGGAAGCTAGTGTGCGTGCTGTAGCAACGGGAGATAACGGTGCTGTATGGGAAGATGCTTGCGTAGAATTCTTTTCAGTTCCTGCGGGAGATGGAATTTATTATAATGTAGAGTGTAACTGCGTGGGAACTTTGCTGATCGGTGCAGGTGGCGGACGTAGCAATCGTGAACATGCTCCGCAAGAAGTAATGGATAAGGTGCAGCGTTGGTCTTCTCTGGGACGCGAATCTTTTGAAGAACGGGTAGGAGCGTGCAACTGGGAATTGGCATTAGTCATTCCTTATTCTGCTTTCTTCAAACATCAAATCACCAGTCTTGACGGAAAGACGGTTCGTGCCAATTTCTACAAATGCGGAGATAAGTTGCAAACGCCTCATTTCCTCTCATGGAATCCCATTAATCTGGAAAAGCCTAATTTCCACTGTCCCGAATTTTTCGGTACATTGAATTTTGAGTAACTATTTCCAGTCTTTCAAATTATAGCTTGCTTCTACCGCCTTTTCTATATCATCGGGAAGGGCGGGGAAGAAGTCTATCCCTGTGATCCGCTCCACTTCATCCACAGTGTTTACATAAGAGTCCAGTGGATTATTCCCTTCGTTATTTTTATAGATAAAGCCGATGGCTTTCGGCCTTTTGTGCAGAGAAAGTATCACTTTAAAGAAAGCATCCGGCACGGCCACTTTATGCTCGCCTATGGTCTGTGGCTTCCGGTCATAGAAGATAGGGCCGGCTACAATGTAAAGACAACTGTCTTTTTTCACCCACTTGCGGCATTTCTGTTCCAGTTCGTTCCAGTCACCCCGGTTTAGATTGTGGTGCTGGGGGCAGATGTTGGTCATGTAGAAACTTTCTATCATGGCTTGGCGGCTCCATTTGTTGTCTCCTGCGGGACAAAGATGTCCACGGTCCCAACCACTGCCTTTATAGTCTTGTGTGGTGACGGCTTTACTTTTAGGTAGGTCAGGGTCGGGACGGAAGCTATTGATTCGCTCGGTATTTTCTTTTAAACGTTCGGGAGTCAGTTTCCAGGCTACCCAGTTAGCTATGCGGGTGTTGGAGTTATAGGATACGAGGTATCCGGTGCGTTGCAACAATATTTCGGGGGTAGCGGGTGCAGTGGTTTGCTTGATGTAGATGTCGGAGTTCTGGAGGTTGCTTTGGGAAACGGCTTCTATCGGTTTACTGTTTACGGCATCTTTCTTGGAGTTTATAGTCTGATAGGCGGTAAGGATGCCGCATACAATAAAGACTATCAGTAGCATCAGTTGTTTTTTGCTATTTACTTGTTTTTTCTTTCTCTTTCTCATAATCCGATTACGTAAGATGATACAAAGATACTGAAACTGAACTTTAAAAGCTAAAAAGTCGAGTTTGTTTCTATGTTTTATAACACTCCTTATAGAGGTCCTTTCTTGTTTCTTGAGTTGTATTATTCATATATGCATGTTTGTTTCACTTAAAATGTAATGCTTATGAAGAACTTACTTTATTTTGTTATTTTGTTTTGTTGCCCTTTAGTTTTTATTGCTTGTTCCGATTCAAAAGAAGAATTTGACAGTATGCCGTATTCCTTTCGTCTTGGAGGAGAAATCTGGAATGAAACTGATGGCTTGAAAGCTGATGAGACTGCACTTTATGGTATTGAGGTACTTTATGCTGATGGTAGCCCTTATGCTTACGGGTTGTTTGATGATCTTGGTAAGGCAAAGATTAAGTTACTGAAAGAAAAGCAATTCACTTTTCGTGTAGTGGTGGTTCCCAATGGTCAGAAGCTTTGTCATGACATTCATTCAACTGCAACAGAACGCTATTTGGATCGTTTCAAAGAAATATATACTTTGACTTCTGATGACTATTGTTTTTGGGGTAATGAATTTGTCTATGACACTCATGTTCATTTCCGCTATTTTCGTGTTCCTGAAAAATCATATTACTATCGAATATTTACAGGTTATTGTTCGGATTTCGACAGAAATGCCGGTAATGAAATCGTGATAGACATGAAAGCCATGTTCGGTGAGATAGTCTATAGATTGAATGCTGATATCGGAGACTATGTCAAAGAACTGCGCGTTATCGGCCGTTTAGTTTCTGATACTGATCCAATGGATGCGGAGCCTATTCCTTCTTTTGACGAGCTGAAAGGTCAGTTAGGCTATTCTGTCGATGGCTTTTACATGGAGTCGGGTTTTAGGGATGCAGAAGGTTTCTATTATTCGTTTCGCGATTGGGATGATTGCTTTTCCCGGATACCTGATGATTATGAGATGAATATTAGGATTATATCTCAATATCAGAATATGAAGAAAGATATACTTGGTGAGCGTGCCTCTCCGGTTCTCTCCATGAAGCGGCATGAAACGTTGGTTTTTAATGTGTTGCCTTTGGAATGATTGTTTAATAAAAAAAATGACTGATATGAAATTTAAAGATGGAAGTTTAACGAAAGTTTTAGTAGGCTATTATGCTGAATATACGGTTGAATTTGGGAAAGCTTTGAGTTAAGGAAGGAACTTGGGAATTTCATGATTCTTGCGATACAACGAGCTATTTTCAGGAGTTTTATTACTTTGACGAGCAGGGACAGGAAGTACGTACATTGGAAGAAAATAATATTTATTATATTATGACTTTGAAGAACCCCACACCGTTATTTGTTCATTCTGCTGATTCTAAGACTTCTACTGAAGTTCATATTATGCAGGGGGAACCTTATCATTGGAAAGTTCTTTATCATGAAAGAGGGAGTTCTTTAGATTACTTGGCAATAAAGGAAGATCCGGATATACCACAAGAAGTGAAAGATAAGATATATGAAGGACAAACCTGTTTCAAACGGATTTTTGAGCCTGGGGAATACAGACTTGTCTTTAATGCAGCTAAGTTGACAAATGGAGGTGTACACAATGGTTTGGTTTGCGTTAATATTCTCCCATATTGGGTGCAAGGAACATCATTTGCAAATGCCTATGAACTTGGAACTTTTTAACAAAATCACCCGCATTACAACCTTAGACGTAGTGCGGGTGATTAAGCAAGTTGGGTTATGTCTTTTCCCTTTCAGTTACTTTTCGAGGTAACTTTTGTTTTATTTCACAATCCCTTTAGACTCCCGTACGAAGTTAAGGATATTATGTATCTCATCACTCATCGGCACCTGGTCCTCAATTTTTTGCAAAGCATCCTGTATGCTGAAGTTACCTTGGTAAATCAGTCGGTAAGCATTTACAATATGACGCAGAATACGGTCTGTTACCTGGTGCTTGTGCTGTAGCACGACAGCATTAATGCCATGATAACCTGCCGGATTACCATTCATAATAACATAAGGAGGAACGTCTTTCGCAATGCGGCATCCTGACTGGATCAATACCCAGCTTCCGATGTGGCATTGTTGTTGCAAAATGACGTTACTGCTCAGAATGGTAAAGTCACTGATACGACAGTCACCGGCTATGATAGTCTTAAGTCCCAGTACGCAGTGGTTACCTATCTGCACATCATGGCAAAGGTGTACACCATCCATCAGGAAGTTCTCGCTGCCGATACGTGTGGCATCTCCTTCATGTGTAGCACGGCTTACAACTACGTTTTCGCGAATGTCATTCTCATCGCCGATGATCAGCAAACTCTTCTCACCCGTATAATGGAAATCTTGTGGGGTGGTACCGAGTACGGCGCCATGATGCACTTTGTTCTTTTGCCCTAAGCGTGTACCGTCGAGGATACGCGCACCGGACATGATAATACAGTCATCTCCAATCTCTACATCGCCTTCGATATATGCAAAAGGCTGAACCGTTACATTCTTGCCGAGCTTTGCGGCAGGATCTACAAATGCTAATGGACTTATCATAATATTTAAATTAAGGAATGAAAAAATGAAAGAATGAAAAGGCAATACCTGCGGCTGACTTTCATTTTTTCATTCTTTCATTGTTCATTATTTATTTCTGCCTCCTCCGAGCGCCTGGTACAGGCTGATAACAGCTTGCATACGGTCGAAAGTGTCGGATACCTCGGAGGTTTGTGCACTGAGGTAAGATTGCTCAGCAGACAGAACTTCCAGATACGTTGACGTGCCTAAGTTAAACAATTCTTTTGTATCTTCCGCAGCTTTACGGGCAGAATTTACCTGGATCTCACGAGAAACAGCCTTTTCGGAAGTCATCTGATATTGATATAAGGCGTTGCTCACTTCGTTTCCAGCTTTCAGCAAAGTGGTCTGGAACTGGATTTTGGATTGCTCTTCCTGTGCTTTGGCCTGTTTCAGACGGGCGATATTAGCACCGCGATAGAATAGCGGTTGTGTCAACGATCCTATGGCGGAAGCCAGTAACTTGCCCGGATTCATAATTGCAGAACCTGCACTGTTAGTCCATCCTGCCGAACCGCTCAATGTAATCTGCGGATAGAAAGCTGCACGTGCGCTGTTAGTATCGTAATAACTTGCAGCAAGAGACATCTCGGCAGCCTTTACATCGGGGCGGTTAGACAACAGTTGCAAAGGAATACCGGCTGAAAATTCTGTCGGTAATTGCTGGTTTTCCAATACACCCCGTTCTATTTCCTGTGCCGGTTGATTCAACATCAGGCAAAGAGCATTTTCTGTTTCACGAATGCTTTGGCGCATGCCCGGCAGAGATGCCAGCACCTGTGCGTAAGCTGCACGGGTTTGTTCTACTCCGGCAGAAGTCGTATTGTATATGCCTGCATCCTTCATAGCCTCTACGGTTTCCACATTCTTTTTCAGGATATCGGCTGTGGATTCTGTTATCTGCAACTGGCGGTCGAGCATCAACAATGTGTAGTACATATTGGCCACATTGGCGATTACCTGAGTTTGCACCGCTTGTTCATAGAACTGTGTCTGTTTCAGAGACACCTGTGCAGCACGTTTCGGGTTCAGTATCTGACCGAACAGATCAATTTGCCAGCTTGCTGTAACAGGAAGCGAATAAGTTTGCGTAGCTTTTCCCTTATCCCAGCTGCTTACGGTTCCTTGCGGAGACAATGCAAGCGTGGGAGCATAAGCCAGGCGTGCAGACATAAGAGCAGCCTCTGCCTTCTTCACGTTCAGAGCGGCGCTGCGCAAATCAGGATTATTGGCAAGTGCTTGTTCGATGAGCGCTTGTAACTGAGGGTCGGTAAATACTTCCCTCCAAGGCAGGTTGCCGAAGTTTGCAGTATCCGCTGCCAGTGTATCGTTCACAGCTGTCGTGTCGCGATACAGTCCGGCAGCCGTAATATCTTCGGGTCTGTCGTATGATTTGTAGATATGGCAACTGCTTAAAAGAGCAGTTGCACACATCAGAGTTATAATTTGTTTCTTCATAATGATAAAAATAATATTAAGTATTAAGTGTTAGGTATTGAGTATTGACTGGTGTATTCTGTGCCGCATGGCAATATACTTGATACTTAATACCTAATACTTATTTATACTTATTTAGTGTATTGCTCAATTTCAGGTTCTGCATCAGAGTTATCCACATCAGCCCATTCCATCGGTTTAATCTTCTCTTGCAGATATTGGAATGCAACGAACAGGGCCGGTACGATAAAGATCTGAAGAATCATACCGATTAACATACCGCCGATGGCAGAGGTACCCAGTGTACGGTTACCATTGGCACCTGCACCGGATGCCATCATCAACGGAATCAAACCGACGATCATGGCCAGTGATGTCATCAAGATAGGACGCAGACGGGCTGCGGCACCCAGTACGGCTGCCCACGTAATACTCATACCCATCTTACGACGGTCGAGGGCAAACTCAATAATCAAGATGGCGTTCTTCGCCAACAGACCCATCAACATGATCAATGCAATCTGCATATAAATGTCGTTGGACATGGACCCCATTATCATTTTCAGAATGGAGATATTACCGATGGCGCTCATACCGTTGACGAACAGGAAGCTACCCAACAGACCAAACGGAATAGACAACAGTACGGCAAGCGGCAAGATGTAACTTTCATACTGTGCACTCAGCAACAGGTAAACGAATACGAAGCAGAGAACGAAGATCAATCCTGTGGTGCTACCACTGGTTTCGGCTTCTTCACGTGCCATACCTCCCAATTCGTAAGCGAAACCGGCAGGTAGGTTCTCTTTGGCAACCTCGGCGATAGCCGCCAGTGCCTGACCGGAAGTATATCCGGAAGCTGGGGCAACCATCACTTTCATAGAAGTATACAAGTTGAAGCGGCTGATAATATCGGGTCCGTATACCTTCTTGATGGAAACGAACTGAGTTATCGGGGCCATTTCATCGCCGTTGCGCACCTTGATGCTGGACAATGATTCCAGATTCTTGGTTGCTTCCGGCTCTGCCTGAACCATTACACGGTACATCTTACCGAAACTGTTGAAGTTAGAAGCATACAGACCGCCGAAGTATCCCTGCATAGTGCTGAGGATGTCGCTTGGGCTGATACCCGCTTTCTTACAGGCAGCAGCGTCGATATCCAGCATATATTGCGGGAAGCTCGGATTGAAGGTCGTCTTTGCCGAGTTGATTTCCGGGCGTGCTTCCAATGCGGCATTATAAGATTTCACTACATCGAAGAAGTGGTTCAGGTCACCACCGGTCTTATCCTGCATATTCAACTCGATGTCGCTGGATGCAGAGTAACCAGAAATCATAGGAGGAGCGAAGAACAGTACCTGCGCTTCTTTGATAATCTTCTGTGCACGCATAAAGAGCGTGATGTAGACGATGTTTGAATTCTGCATTGTGGAACGTTCGTCCCAGTTTTTCAGCTTGATGATGATAGAACCGTAAGAAGGTCCCTGTCCGCCGATGAAGCTATAACCGGAAATCACTGTACGGGATGCAACAGCCGGTTCGGCGGCCACAAGGCTGTCTACACGGTGCAGCACCTCTTGTGCGCGTTCCTGTGAAGTACCCGGAGGCAGAGTTACTACACCCATGATGGTACCCGTATCTTCGTTAGGCACCATACCCGTCGGAGTAATCTTCATGAAGAAAATCAGTAATACGATGGAACCGGCTACAAGACCGAAACTCAACCATTTCTTTTGGATGAAGAACAATACATTATTTTTGTATTTCTTCAGCATCTTGTCATAAGCTACATTGAAGCCTGTATGGAAACGGCTGATAAATGTCGATTTCTTTTCACCATGCTCATCATGCGGTTTCAGGAAGATGGCACACAATGCCGGACTCAACGTCAAAGCGTTCAATGCGGAGAAACCGATAGCGATAGCCATCGTCAGACCGAACTGCCGGTAAAATATACCTGCCGTACCACCCATGAAACTTACAGGGATAAATACAGACATCATGACCAGCGTAATAGAAACGATGGCACCACCCAATTCACTCATGGCGTCGATGGAAGCGGCACGGGCAGACTTATACCCCTGGTCCAACTTCGCATGGACACCCTCGACGACGACTATGGCATCGTCGACCACTATCGCAATGGCGAGCACCATGGCTGAAAGGGTCAGCAAGTTGATACTGAAGCCGATTAGTTTCAGTACGAAGAACGTTGCGATCAATGCTACCGGAATAGCGATGGCAGGAATCAATGTAGAACGGAAATCCTGCAGGAAGACATATACTACGATGAACACCAGGATAAAGGCCTCGATCAATGTCTTGATTACCTCATGAATAGAGGCGAACAAGAAGTCGTTGGCACTCTGTGCAATATTGATATGCAAGCCTGCGGGCAGTTTATCGGAATAGTCATTCAACAATGTCTCCAGATCACTGATGGTTTGTGTAGCGTTACTTCCGGCCATCTGGAATACAATACAGCTGACGGCCTTATGACCGTTTACGGTGTTATTGAAACTATAGGTCAGACGTCCCAGTTCGATATCAGCGATATCTTTCAGACGGAGTACTTCTCCGTTTTCCATTGCTTTGATAACGATGTTCTCAAATTCTTCCGACTGTTGCAGACGTCCTTTGTAACGTATTGTATATTGGAATGTCTGGTTACCGCGTTCACCAAACTGTCCGGGGGCAGCCTCGATATTCTGTTCTGCCAAAGCTGCCGCTACATCATTAGGTATCAATTTATACTGAGCCATCACGTCAGGCTTCAGCCAGATACGCATGGAGTAGTCAGTACCCAACACCATCGCATCACCTACACCGGCCACACGTTTTACTTCAGGAATAAGGTTGATGTTGGCATAGTTTTCGAGGAATTCGATGTTATATTGGTCCGTCTCATCATAAATAGAGAATACCATCAACATGGAAGTCTGTCTCTTTTGTGTCGTCACACCTACCTTGGTTACTTCGGCAGGCAGCAGACCTTGTGCCATAGATACACGGTTCTGTACGTTTACGGCAGCCATATCCGGGTTGGTTCCCTGTTTGAAGTAAACGGAAATATCGGCGGAACCACTGTTGGTGGCATTGGAAGTCATGTACATCATGTTCTCTACACCGTTGATCTGGTCTTCCAGCGGTGCAATAACGGAGTTCAACACCGTTTGGGCGTTGGCACCCGTGTAGGTGGCGCGCACCGATACGGTTGGCGGTGCAATGTCCGGGTATTGGGTGATAGGCAAGGTTGCCAGACCAATAAGACCCAGGATCACTATCAGCACGGAGATTACCGTAGATAGTACCGGACGATTAATAAATCTATCTAATTTCATGTTATTTAGTGATTAGGAGGGGGTGATTCGTTAATTGAACGCAGTTTGGATATTACCTTCTTTTTGGTCTTTCAGTGCTTTCTGATATTCAGCCTCTTTTTCGGCAGGAGTGATAGGAGTGATAGATGCTCCGTCTCTCAGGTTCTGCACACCTTCCATTACTACTTTATCACCGGCTTTCAGACCTTCGGTTACGTAGTAATACTTACCATCATTCAGCTTGAACACCTGGATTTCCGTATTCTTCAGGGTGTTGTCAGGCTGCACTACGAATACGAACTTCTTGTCCTGTATTTCTGTAGTGGCTGATTGAGGTATCATAATAACATTCGTCATCGGGTTGGGGAATACCACATTACCGGTACTTCCGCTGCGCAGAACGTTACGCTGGTTGGGGAAGAGGGCACGCATGGTTACGGAGCCTGTCTTCTGTTCAATAACACCACTGATCGTTTCCACACGTCCGCTGTCGGCATACATGGTTCCGTCGATGAGTTGCAACTGTACATCAGGCATCTTCTCCAGGATTTCCTTGGTGCTGCCACCCTCGCGTATTTGTGAAAGTAATTGTCTTTCAGTCATGGAGAAGTAAGCATACATTTCAGAAATATCGGCAACGGTAGTCAGCGGAGTGGCAACGGAAGGGCTCACCAAGCTACCTACACGGTAGGGGATGCTACCTACTACACCGTCGCTGGGGCTGGTTACACTGGTATACGACAGATTGTTCTTGGCGTTTACTAATTGTGCTTCAGCTTGTGCTAATTGTGCTTTTGTTTGTGCCAGTTGATTCTCTGCCATCTGCAAATCGTAGTTGCTGATGATATTCTTTTTGTTCAACTCACGCTTGTTGTTTACGGTAAGTTCTTGCGTGTTTACGGCAGCTTTAGCTGTTTCAACAGCAGCTTTGGCTGAGTTCACGGCAGCTTGATACTGTACGGGGTCAATGCTGAACAACACTTGTCCCTTGCGTACTACTGAACCTTCGTCTACATGCAGTTTGGTGATGAAACCGCTTACCATGGGGCGGATTTCTACATCTTGTTTACCTCTGATCGTAGCCGGATAACTGTTCGTTAAGTTGGCAGTGGTCGTTTCTACTGTAATCACTGCAAATTCGGGCGCTTTACCCGTAGTTTTGTCACTCTGTCCGCAACTGAACAGTGACAGGCAACATGCCAATAAAATCAATCTACTCTTCATACTTGTAATTATTCTCTGTCTTTTGGTTTATTTTTTCATTTGGTAAATACAGGTTTCTTCTGTCTTGTCATAGTTTGGATAATACGGAGGACAAAGGGGAAAACTTAAAGCACTCTTCGGGTTTTCCGGCTGCAAAATTATCTATTTTTGAACAGATTAGTTCTATTTGCGTCTATTTTTAACTATGTTTCATACATATCTTATATATACCGTTGGCGGATTTAATTTCTTTCGATATGTTTATGTGTTAATTCAACACAGATTAACACCTGTTTTTATCCATAACCGGTGCTGTATTCCCATTACGAGTGAAGCCATTTCCCATTACGACTGAAGGTACTTCCCATTACGACTGAACTCGTGTTTCACTACGACTGATTGGTGTGAAACACCAAGTGTATTGCCACACAGATAGTTGCCCGCTTTCGCAGGGCCTTGCTGAAGTATCTTCTCTTTCATCCTCCCGATTGAACCTTTCCTTTGTTTTATCTGTTTTTACTGTCTTCTTGCTCTTTTTTGATTAAAATACTGTAAAGCATTCTGTTTATTAAGGGATAACCTTTATTTTTGCAGCATATTACGTAATAAATATTTAGATATGAAGTCTCTTTTCAATCGTCTGGCAGGTGTTGCCGTCGTTGGTGCCGTGCTTTATTCCTGCGCCAGCATCGGTCGTCCGGAAGGTGGTGCTATTGATGAAACCCCTCCACGCTTCGTAGGTAGTACGCCTGCGCCGGGCGCGCTTAATAATAACCGGAAGAAAGTTACGATTGAATTCGATGAATTCATCAAGCTTGAGAAACCCGGGGAGAAGATTGTGATTTCTCCACCCCAGGTGCAACAGCCGGAGATAAAGGCGAACGGGAAGAAGGTGGTAATCACCTTAAAGGATACTCTTAAACCGAATACTACTTATTCGATAGACTTCTCGGATGCTATTCAGGACAATAATGAAGGTAATCCGTTGCCCGATTTCGGGTTTACTTTCTCCACGGGTTCCGTTATCGACTCGATGGTGGTTTCCGGTACCGTGCTGAATGCAGCCAATCTGGAACCGGTGAAAGGTATGTTGGTAGGTATGCATTCCAATTTAGCTGACTCGGCCTTTACTACGATACCTTTTGAACGTGTAGGTCGTACCGACAGTCGTGGGCGTTTCACGATTCGGGGTGTTGCTCCGGGCGAATACCGCATCTACGGATTGCAAGATGCTGACCAAAACTTCTATTATAGTCAGCCCACTGAAATGATTGCTTTCGAAGACTCCCTGATTATTCCTGCCATGGATGAACGGATACGTCTTGATACACTCTGGAAAGATTCTCTGACGATAGATACGATCATGGAGAGAACTTATACTCATTACTCTCCGGATGACGTCATATTGCGCTGTTTCAAAGAACGGGTTTTGTCGCAACGTCTCATCAGGAGCGAACGTCCCGAATCCCGGAAATTCTCTTTCTATTTCTCTACCCAGGCTGACAGCCTGCCGTTGTTGAAGGGACTGAATTTCGATGAAACCAACGCTTTCATCGTGGAGAAGCCAACCGGACGCATTGATACGCTTCATTATTGGATAAGAGACTCTCTGATCTATAAGATGGATACTTTGAAGATGAGTCTCACTTACCTCTATACGGATACGCTCAACCAGTTGGTGCCGCGTACGGATACTCTGAGACTTGTATCGAAGATTCGGCCTAAGTCCGAGAAAGAACTTGAGAAGGAACGTGAGAAGAAAGAAAAGGAACTGGAAAAAGCCAAAAAGAAAGCGGAGAAAGAGGGTAAGGAGTATGTAGAACCGACGGTATTCCTGCCTGTGGATGTATATGCACCGGGTACGATGGATATCTACGACTATATCTCTCTTACATTTACTGAACCGTTGGCAACTGCTGCTGATGGTGCCATTCATCTGAAACAGAAAGTAGACAGTTTGTGGAATGATATCCCTTACGACTTTGTTCCGGACTCTCTGAACCTGATGCGCTATAATGTTTATGCAGATTGGGTGCCTGGTGAAAGCTATGCTTTTGAAGTCGACTCGACGGCTTTCCATGGAATATATGGCCTTTTCACCGATAAGATAAAGAAAGAATTTAAGGTGAAGAAACCTGAAGAGTACGGGCAAATATTCTATAATGTGACGGGAGCAGATTCAATTGCTTTTGTAGAATTGCTGGACGCACAGGATAAAGTGGTGCGTACAGTGCCGGTTGTCGATGGTAAGGCAGATTTCTACTTCCTGAATCCCGGCAAATATAGTGCGCGCCTTATAAATGATACGAATGGAAACGGTGTGTGGGACACCGGAAAATACGAAGACAAACGGCAACCGGAGAAAGTGTATTACTATCCTCAGGTGATAGAACTGAAAGCTAATTTCGACTTGACCCAGGATTGGAATATACATGAAAAGCCGCTGGATAAACAGAAACCGGATGAACTCAAAAAACAAAAACCAGATGAAGACAAGAAAAAGAGAAACCAGAATAACCGCAGCTCCGGCAATAACCGGTAAGCGCGGATGGGTGTTCTGCCTGTTGGGAGCACTGTTGCTTACGATGATGTCCACGCCTGCCAAGGCACAATGTACGGCTCAAAACACCGCATTTCAGTCCGGCGAGCACGTGATGTACGATTTATATTTTAACTGGAAGTTTATCTGGAAGAAGGTGGGGCTGGCAAGTCTGACCACCTTCTCCACTACTTATCAGTCACAACCTGCCTACCGCTTCAACCTGCTTTCGGTAGGAAGTAAAAAGACCGATTTCTTCTTTAAGATGCGTGATACGCTGACTTGCTATGTCAGTGAAAAGCTGGAGCCGCTCTACTTCCGTAAAGCGGCCGAAGAGGGTGACCGCTATACGGTGGATGAAGCTTGGTTTTCATATAAGGATGGCGTATCCAACGTGAAGCAGAGGCGTATCTGGCACAACCCGGTCCGCGATCCGCAAGAGATGGAATACAGTGACAGCCGTTGCATCTTCGATATGTTAAGTATCCTGGCGCAGGCGCGTTCTTACGATCCGGCAGATTATAAAATAGGCGACCGGATTCTTTTTCCTATGGCCACCGGACGTAAGGTAGAAGAACAGACGCTGATTTACCGGGGCAAAGAAGATGTAAAAGCCAATAATGATACGATTTATCGTTGCCTCGTATTCTCTTTTGTAGAATATAAGAAAGGAAAGGAAAAAGAAGTGATTACTTTCTTTATCTCAGATGATAAGAATCATCTCCCGATTCGCTTGGATATGTATCTTAACTTCGGGTCGGCAAAGGCTTTCCTGAGGAGCGTACAAGGAAATCGTTATCCGATGACGTCGGTGGTAAAGAAGAAATGAGCTTGTAGCTCTATACCTTGAACGGCAGCGGATCCCCTTTTCTGAATACGCTGGACTCGAATGTAGCAATCAGTTTTCCGTCCTGGTTCGTAATATCTATCTGATAATATCCGGTAGTACGTCCGATGTACCGTTCGCGTGCTTCGGCATACAGCGTGTCACCCGGTCCGCTGGCGCGCAAAAAGGTGATATTGGAAGACAGGGAGAAAGCCAGTGCACCATGTGAATTGGCAGCGGCGGCCAGTGCCAGGTCTGCAAGAGTGAAGATGGCTCCGCCTTGGGTGCGGCGTCCTGCGTTGAGGTGATTCTCTGTGATAACGAGGCGTGCTTTACTATATCCTTCGCGTACTTCCAGTAGTTCTACGCCGGTTTGTTCTGCAAAGAGATCTTTCTTGAAAAATTCTTGTGGAGTCATGTTTTCAATATGATTAAAAAGTTCAATCTGTATGATTTATGTGCAAATGTAACAATTTTGCCCTTTTCCTGTATAATTTAGGAGGGTCTTTTCTGTAAACCTGCGCTACTTTTGCTGACGAAAGAATACGAAACTTTAATAAACAAATCATTATTATGAAAACAATCCTCACGACATTGGGAATATCCCTCCTTGTTTTGGCGGGTTGCACAAGTCAGAAGCAGACCGAGAGCAACTTTATCCAAGAGAATATTGATAATGCGGTGGCGCAGGAGACCATTCAGACCGACATTATCGAAAAGTCAGGGAAAATTCTGAATCCAAGAACTATCAACAAAGATGGTAGCATTGTTTATGTACCCATTGATGACTGGTGTTCCGGTTTCTTCCCCGGTAATATCTGGTATACGTATGAGTTGACCGGTGATAAGAAATGGTTGCCGCTAGCTGAGAAGTATACAGAAGCGCTGGATTCCGTGCAATACCTGACCTGGCATCATGATGTGGGCTTTATGATTGGCAGCAGTTACCTGAACGGATATCGTTTTGCCGGTAAAGAAGAATACAAGCCTGTGATTATTCAGACGGCTAAGTCTCTTTCTACCCGTTTCCGTCCGGCGGCAGGCGTACTTCAGTCCTGGGATGCCGATAAAGGCTGGCAGGCAGAACGTGGTTGGAAATGTCCGGTTATCATAGATAATATGATGAATCTGGAACTGTTGTTCGAAGCTTCCAAGCTTTCAGGCGATTCTACTTATTATAATATTGCCGTGAAACATGCCGATGCCACCATGAAAAATCATTTCCGTGCCAATAACAGCTGTTATCACGTAGTGGATTATGATCCCGTAACCGGTGAGGTACGTAAGAAACAAACTGCACAGGGGTATGCTGACGAATCCGCCTGGGCACGCGGACAGGCATGGGCCATTTACGGATACACCATGTGTTACCGTTATACCCACGATCAGAAGTATCTTGATATGGCTGAAAAGATTTATAACTTTATCTTCAATAATCCGAACCTGCCGGAAGACCTTGTACCGTATTGGGACTTTGATGCTCCCAATATTCCGAACGAACCCCGTGACGCTTCGGCAGCTGCATGTACGGCATCTGCCTTGTACGAGTTGAGCACATACATTCCCGGCAAAAACTATAAGGAAACAGCAGATAAGATTATGGAAAATCTCGGCTCTCCGGCTTATCGTGCAGAAGTGGGCACAAACGGTAATTTCATCCTGATGCACTCTGTAGGCAGTATTCCTCATGGTGCTGAGATTGATGTTCCGTTGAATTATGCGGACTATTACTTCCTGGAAGGAATTATGCGCAAAAGAGACCTGGAATCGAACAAGAAGCTCTTCTAATAAACGAATAATAGTGAACGCAAGGGTGTGGTGATTCTGAGAAATCAGAGGAAAGCGTCTTAGTGTTCGAAGAAATTAAAAGATATGATAAATCGGTTTAGTTTGTTTTTGGGAGGCTTGGGCCTGTTTGCCCTGCAAGGCTGCAAAACTCAGCAGGGAGAGCAGGCACAACTTCCGAATGTTATTTATGTCTTCCCCGACCAGTACCGTAATCAGGCTATGGAGTTCTGGGGACAGGATGGGTTTCGCGATAAGGTGAACTTCCGCAATGATCCGGTGCATACCCCTAACTTGAATGGTTTTGCCCGTGAAGCGCTGGTGTTAAGTTCTGCCCAGAGTAACTGTCCGTTGAGTAGCCCTCATCGAGGTATGCTGCTGACGGGGATGTATCCCAATAAAAGCGGGATACCTTTGAATTGTAATTCAGACCGGCCTATCAGTTCCCTGCGTGCCGACGTGGATTGTATAGGTGATGTATTCAATAAATCCGGATATGACTGCGCTTACTTTGGCAAGTTACACGCTGACTTTCCTACACCGAACGATCCGCAACGTCCCGGTCACTATGTAGAAGATCGCATACCTGCCTGGGATGCCTATACACCGAAAGAACGCCGTCACGGCTTTAATTACTGGTACTCCTACGGTACTTTTGATGAACATAAGAATCCCCGTTACTGGGATACGGATGGAAATCGTCACGATCCGAAAGAATGGTCACCGTTGCATGAGTCCAAGATGGTGGTTTCCTATCTGAAGAACGAAGGGAATGTGCGTGATCCGAAGAAACCTTTCTTTATAATGGTGGGTATGAATCCGCCCCACAGCCCGTACCGTTCATTGAATGATTGTATGGAAGAAGATTTCAACCTGTATAAAGATCAACCTCTGGACAGCCTTCTTATCCGTCCCAATGCAGATAAGAAGCGTGAAAAAGCAGAGAGCGTTCGCTACTACTTTGCCTCTGTTACCGGTGTAGACCGTGCCTTCGGACAGATCCTTGAAACACTGAAAGAGCAGGGTTTGGATAAGAATACGATTGTGATCTTTGCTTCCGACCATGGTGAAACAATGTGTAGTCAGTTCACGGATGATCCGAAGAATTCTCCTTATTCCGAATCTATGAATATACCGTTCCTGGTACGTTATCCCGGCCATATCCAACCGCGTGTAGACAATCTTCTGATGTCTGCGCCGGATATTATGCCGACTGTCCTGGGACTGTGTGGTTTGAGTGATTCCATTCCGTCTAATGTGCAAGGACGCAACTGGGCACCTCTTTTCTTCGATGAAAAGGCGGAAATTGAACGTCCCGGTGGTGCTTTGTATATCCAGAACCTGGACGGAGAAAAAGATGCGGACGGTAAAGTACAGACTTACTTCCCTTCTTCAAGAGGGTATAAGACGGCACGTTATACTTTGGCTTTCTATATTGATAAGAAAGACCATAAGCTGAAGAAAAGCCTGTTGTTTGATGATGAAAAGGACCCTTATCAGATGAATAATCTTCCGTTGGAAGAAAATAAAGAAATCGTTGCAGAACTTTGCCGTGAGATGGGCAAGGAGTTGAAGGCGATAGATGATCCTTGGTATAAGGAACGTATTCTTTCCGACATGATACCTTACTAAAACTCTCTTTTCTAAATGAAACTGCCTCCCTCGATTCGCTTGAATCAGAGGGAGGCAGCTTTTTTATAGGGTAGTGGAGCTTATTTATTTAGCTTCCACTCGCAGCCGTCTTTACCGTCTTTTATCTCAAAACCGAGTGCTGTAAGTTCATTGCGGATCTTATCACTGGTAGCCCAGTCTTTATTGGCTTTGGCCTTCATGCGCTCTTCCAGTAACATATCTACTACTTTACCGAAAGCAACTTCACGCTCTTCATTGGAATCGTTTTCTTCTTTCAGTCCCAAAATATCGAAGCAGAAGAGATGGAAAGTTTCTTTCAGCTCTTTCAGCTCATCGGCAGTGATGGTGTCGTTGCCTGCAATGATGTTGTTAATCATTCTGGCTCCGTCGAAAAGATGAGCAATGACTATCGGAGTATTCAAGTCATCATTCATGGCTTCATAGCACTTCTCACGCACTGCTTTCACATCTACGCTGGAAGTGGCGGACGGAGTGATCTTTTCCAGTCCGTTCACGGCATCCATCATTCGGGTTAATCCCTTCTCAGCTGCTTGCAAGGCTTCGTTACTGAAGTCTACCGTACTGCGATAGTGAGCTTGCAGGATGAAGAAGCGGATGGTCATCGGGCTGTATGCTTGTGTCAGCAACTTATGTGTGCCGTTGAAGAACTCGTCCAGATTGATGAAGTTTCCGTAAGACTTACCCATCTTCTGTCCGTTGATGGTAATCATATTGTTGTGCATCCAGTAATGTACCATGTCATTGCCTTGCGATGCAACCGATTGAGCGATCTCACATTCGTGGTGGGGGAAGATCAGGTCCATACCACCACCGTGAATATCGAAATGTTCGCCGAGGTATTTCTTACCCATGGCCGTACATTCGGCATGCCATCCCGGGAAACCATCGCTCCATGGAGAGGGCCAACGCATGATATGCTCCGGTTGGGCACATTTCCATAAGGCGAAGTCGGCGGGGTTATGCTTTTCAGTTTGTCCGTCCAGTTCGCGGGTGGTGTTCAGTACGTCATCCAGATTGCGGCCGGAGAGTTTTCCGTAATGGTAATCCTTATTGTATTTCTCTACGTCAAAGTAGACAGAGCCTTCACTGACATAAGCATAGCCATTCTTCAGGATCTCTTTCACCAACTCTATCTGCTCGATGATGTGTCCCGAAGCATGCGGTTCGATACTGGGTGAAAGTACGTTCAGCGCTTCCATTGCCTTGTGGTAACGGTTGATGTAGTATTGCGCTACTTCCATCGGCTCCAATTGTTCCAGTCGTGCTTTCTTGGCTATTTTATCTTCTCCGTCGTCAGCGTCATGTTCCAGATGGCCTACATCGGTGATGTTGCGGACATAACGTACCTTATATCCCAAGTGGGTGAGGTAGCGGAAAAGCAAGTCGAAAGTAATGGCAGGACGTGCATGTCCCAAGTGCGCGTCACCGTAAACGGTAGGACCGCAGACATACATACCTACATGTGGAGCGTGCAGTGGCACGAATAGCTCCTTTTTCCTATCTAAGGTGTTGTAAATTGTCAGTTGATGTTCCATAACGTTTGAGTTTTAGTTTTTTAAAGAGCACAAAGTTACAACAATTTCATAAGATAATAAGTTCTTTCATTCTTTTTCTTGCTGATAGTTGGAGGTAGACCGACTACCGAATCCTGTAAATCTTCATTTGGAAGTGGGCTTGTGAGACTTCGCTTTGTTTTTTGCAAACCGGATACTTAGTCCTATTCTTAGATTTAGGTAGTTTCCCGGTGTTTCTTTTACGTTGTATTGTTCCAGAATTTCGTGAGTATATATATTGCTTCGTTGGTAGTGCGCTGCAAATTTTCTTGTATGCACCGTATAGGAAAAGTCTGCTGTCAGGTATACAATGCTGGCTACTGCTTTGGAGATGTAAATTCCCGGAGAGAGGCAGAACCCATATTGAAGATTCTTGCTGTTGCCGACGGTGACTTTCACTTGTTCCACCTGATTATTCTCCTCTTCTTTGCGGAGATAGTCTATTGTGTTTGCATGCATATATTGTGCGCAGCCAAACGCAAGATAGGGTCTGAAGCTCCACGAATGTATATCTTGACGGTACATGGCTCCTAAGGTATAAGTGCCCTGCATTATATCATCTTTATCCATAGAACCGGTATAGGTGTAGTAGTGGGATGCTGGTTGTTTTTCCATCTTGTCCATTAACCTTTCTTCTGAATATGGTGACGAACCGTTGGAGTTTAAACTTAAGAAAGCTCCCCAATGCTTATGAAAGAAATATTGATATTTCATGGTTATACTTACATATGCTCGCTGCTTGCCTTGAAAAACAATCTCTCCAATCGGACTTTTATAAGAAGATGTATTGAACTCTGCTCCGAATGCAAGGTCGATGAAGTGCTCGTTTCGCCGCGCTGATTCCTTTTGTGCATGGATTTGTATGCTGTGTGTAATAAGCAGGCTGAAACATATTAAAGTGTAGTAGATAGCTTTCATGGAAGTATTTGTTTTAAAGTGGGACTGACTCAGTAAAGGATGACTTCTGTTTCTTCTGAAAGGATATTGCCGTCTTCTGTTTCCAGTTCAATGCGGAATTGATAATTTCCCGGCTGGGGATAGGTTAACAAGACCTTGTAGAAATCACCCCACGTTATAGTGGTGATAGGCTGTCCTTTGTCCAGACAATCACTACTGAGGTAATGTTCCCTAAAATTTTCACTTAACAGCATCGGAGGATACTCTTTGAATAATTTGTAGATATCGCTTCCCGCAGGATAATCTTCATTGAAATCGGTCAGTGTGATGATACGGAAAGCTATAATAGGGGATTTTAGGATATTTGTGCTGTAGTAATACTCTGAAATCGGGGATATTCGTATCAGATACGCTTCTTTGGGACATTGCCCATTTTCAATAATCACAGGATATGCTCCTGTGTTGTTGTATTGATTCAACTTAATGCCTGTTAGTTCGATGATACCTTCACTGTCATCATCATCGCAACACATAGCCGAGGTTAACATGAAGAGTGCGCACAGACCTGCATAGAATATGTTTTTAGTTTTCATTTTTTTTGTGCATTAGTATTAGTAATGGCAAATATATAAAAATAATGGTTTAATTGTTTTTCTTTAGCGGATTATCTACTTTTGTCAACGTATTTATATGGAAAAGAAGCGTGTATTGTTAGGTATGAGTGGAGGTACAGATAGTTCTGTTGCCGCCATGCTGTTGCAAGAGGCCGGTTATGAAGTAACCGGTGTGACGTTTCGTTTCTATGATTCGGAAGGCTTTGAAGAATCTCTGGATGATGCCCGTAATCTCGCTTCCCGCCTGAATATCCCGCACATCATCTATGATACCCGCGAATTATTCCGTGAGCGCATTATCCGCTATTTCGTAGATGAATATCTTTCCGCCCGTACCCCTGTTCCCTGTACTCTCTGTAACAATGAGCTGAAATGGCCGTTGCTGGCAAAGATTGCCGATGAAATGGGCGTTTATTGGATTTCTACCGGACACTACGTACGTAAAGTTTTCCGGGATGGCTATTACTTTATAGCCCCGGCTGCCGACCGTGATAAGGATCAGACTTTTTTCCTCTGGGGACTGCAACAGAACATTTTAGAACGTATGCTCCTTCCAATGGGTGACTGGACTAAAAATGAAGTGCGTGCCTATGCTGCTAAGCGCGGCTTTGAACGGACAGCAACCAAAAAGGATAGTCTTGGTGTATGCTTCTGCCCGATGGATTACCGCTCTTTCTTGCAGCGTGAAGTTCCGCAGAATGCTTTGCCGGGAAAAGGGCAATTTCTCGATGAAAGCGGGGCTTTTTTAGGTTGGCACGAAGGATATCCCTTCTATACGATTGGTCAGCGCAGAGGATTGGGTATTCATCTGAACCGTCCTGTTTTCGTAAAAGAGATACATAAAGAGAGGAACGAAGTGATACTTGCGCCTCTGGCTTCTCTTTACAAAGAGGAAATGCTGTTGAAAGACTGGAATATTGTGGATACTTCCCGTTTACTGAATTCCGGGGATGTCATTGTCAGGATTCGCTATCGGAAGCAAGCTAATCACTGCACTGTCAGTATAACGGATGAGAATCTCTTGCATGTGCTATTGCGCGAACCACTGGAATCCATTGCTTCCGGACAGGCTGCGGCATTTTATGATGAGGCAGGTCTGCTGCTGGGAGGAGGTATCATCCTGTAATTTTCGTACAATCATTCTTTTATTTGTTTCTGAACAAAAAAATAGTTTACTCTGTTTGAAATACAAAGACGTCTTTGTTTTGCGGAACAATTAAAACGAATAACAGTATGAAACGTATATATTTAATGATACTATTTGCCACTTTGGCAACAATCGTCTCTGCCCAAACGGACGATAAGGGATATAAAGAAGGAGCTTGGGTACTGAAAGGTGTGACAGGTATAAATATGTCGCAAACTGCAATGACAAACTGGTCGGCCGGTGGTGAGAATTCTATTGCCGGAAATGCTTACCTGAATGGTTCACTGACACATAAGAGCGGAAACTGGCTATGGGTGACGAACCTGGTGCTGGATTATGGTCTTTCGAAAACCAAATCGCAAGGGATGAGAAAGAGTTCCGATAAGATAGGATTATCTACCCAGTTGGGCTATGCAGCCACTAAAGTTTGGTATTATACGCTTATGGCTGACTTGAATACTCAATTTGCCAAAGGATATAATTATCCGGACAAGAGTCACTATATATCTAACTTCTTCGCTCCTGCCTATTCTAATGTGGCATTGGGTATGGAATATCGTCCGAAGAGTAATTATTCTATATTCCTTTCACCTGTCTCCACAAAGATGACCTTTGTGAGCGATGATTATCTTTCTGATTTAGGTTCTTTTGGTGTTGATCCGGGGGATCACTTTAAGATCGAAGCCGGAGCTTTCCTGAAAGCCCGTGCAGAGCTGCCTGTCATGGAAAATGTGAATCTGATTACTACAGCCGATTTCTTCACTCCTTATAATAAAGACTTTGGTAATGTGGATGTCAACTGGGATGTGCTCATCAGTATGAAGATTAATAAAGTACTATCAGCAACCCTGAATATGACACTGAAGTATGATAATGATGTGAAAACCTTTAATGATGAGGGCGTTGAAAGAGGGCCGAAGGTACAGTTCAAGGAGATACTGGGTATCGGATTGGCTTATAATTTCTGATAGCCTGGGATGACTGTTAGTTTCTCGGTGTGAAACTCACAGTATCAAGGCATGGAACAAAAATGAAAAAGGCCGCATCGGTTTTGTCTGATGCGGCCTTTCTTATTTATTATCGTATTGTCCTATGATATTGCAGGAATCAGTTGTTCAGTTCCAGCATTTCCTCGATATATTCCCTTGTATTGCTGAGACGCGGAACTTTGTGTTGTCCACCCAACTTTCCTTTTTGTGCCAGCCAGTCATGGAATAAATCTTTGCGGGCAACAATCACCTCCAGAGGTTGCAGAGCAATGTTCTTCTGTCGTTTTGCTTCATAATCGGAATTCACCTCTTTCAGTGTATCATCCAGTATTTTGGCAAAATTCTCTATACTGTCCGGTGCCTGTACAAACTCAATCAACCATTGGTGACGGCATTTAGCATTGGCATCCATAAATACAGGAGCAGCCGAATAATCGGAAATCAATGCTCCGGTAGCCTCGCAAGCCCTTGCCAAACCTTTTTCCGCATTATCCACAATCAATTCTTCACCGAAAGCATTGATGAAATGCTTGGTACGTCCGGTGATGACGAATTTATATGGATCTTTTTGCGTGAACTTCACGGTGTCTCCAATCATATAGCGCCACAAACCCGCAGAGGTAGAGATAACCAATGCATAATTCTTGTCCACTTCCACTTCTTCCAGGCAGTAGATGCGGGGATTCTCTTTACCTACATCTTCCAATGGGATGAACTCATAGAATATACCGTAGTCGATCATCAACAGCATGGACGGATCATTCGGATCGTTTTGCGTACCGAAATACCCTTCGGAAGCATTGTACGTTTCTACATAATGCATTTTGGGTGATCGGATCACTTCTTTATATTGTTCACGATAAGGGGTGAAAGCAACACCACCATGGAAGAAGACTTCCAGATTGGGCCATATTTCTTCCAGCGATTGTTTACCGGTCTTTTCAAGAATACGCTTAATGAGTACTAACATCCATGAAGGAACGCCCGAAAGGCTCGTTACATCTTTTGATACGGCACTGTTGGCGATTGCTTCTATCTTCTTTTCAAAGTCGCTCATAAGAGCAATTTTCTTGCTCGGAACACGGACGCAGTTCACTAACGGATGTATATTTTGTATCAGGATAGCAGAAAGATCACCTACAAGTCCGTGCCTGGAGTTGAGGTTGGGGCTGTGGCTTCCGCCTAAAATCAAACCTTGTCCGGAGAAAAAGCGGCTGTCAGGATTCTGACCCAGATAGAGGGCAACCGCATCTTTACCGCCTTGATAATGTGTGTCATTCAATGCTTCTTTGCTGACGGGCAGGAACTTACTTTTATCGTTCGTTGTGCCCGAGGACTTGGCAAACCAGCGTATCTCCGAAGGCCAGAGCAGGTTTTGTTCTCCTGCACGCAGTCGTTCCACATACGGCTTTACCTCTTCGTAAGTCTGTATGGGTAGTCTGTTTCTAAAGTCTTCATAAGTATGAATGCTTTTATAATCATATTTCTTTCCCCATTCTGTATTTTCTGCCATGCGCACTAAGCGGTCGAGAACTCGGTGTTGAAGTTCTCCTGCGCGGTTAGCATAGAAGTCGATTTTTTTCAGGCGAGGGGCAAAATACACCTTATCCAGCAATGTTGTGATATTCATCTCTCTTAGTTAAAACTATTTTGTTGCGCAAAAATAATCTTATTTATCGGCTTCTCTATCTTTTTTCTCTTTTTTTTCTATCTTTACGGACCTAAAGAACAATAATTCAAACAAAAGTGTCATGAGAATCGGTATTTTGACTTCGGGGGGCGATTGTCCCGGCATCAATGCCACCATTCGTGGAGTGTGCAAAACTGCAATCAATCATTACGGGATGGAAGTTGTGGGCATTCATAGTGGCTTTCAGGGGTTGCTTACCAAGGATGTGGAGTCGTTTACTGATAAATCTTTGTCCGGTTTGTTGAACCAGGGCGGTACAATGCTCGGCACTTCCCGCGAGAAACCTTTCAAGAAGAACGGTGTGATATCCGATGTCAATAAACCGGCATTGATAGAACAGAATATCAAGGAATTAGGGCTGGATTGTGTGGTTTGTATCGGTGGTAACGGTACGCAGAAGACTGCTGCCAAACTGGCTGCCATGGGACTGAACATCGTATCTGTGCCTAAGACTATCGACAATGATATCTGGGGAACGGATTTCTCTTTCGGATTTGATTCGGCTGTAAGTATTGCTACGGATGCCATTGACCGCCTGCACTCTACTGCCAGTTCGCACAAGCGGGTGATGGTGATCGAGGTAATGGGGCATAAGGCAGGCTGGATTGCATTATATTCCGGTATGGCAGGTGGCGGTGATGTTATCCTGATACCCGAGATTCCTTATAATATCCATAATATAGGTGAGACTATTCTGAACCGACTGAAGAAAGGGAAACCTTATTCCATCGTGGTGGTGGCCGAAGGCATACAGACGGATGGCCGGAAACGTGCCGCTGAGTACATTGCTCAGGAGATAGAATACGAAACGGGTATTGAAACCCGCGAAACTGTGCTTGGCTATATCCAGCGGGGAGGTTCGCCCACACCTTTCGACCGGAATCTGTCTACCCGCATGGGTGGGCATGCTACGGAACTGATTGCAACAGAACAGTTTGGCCGGATGATTACGTTGAAAGGGGATGAGATTTCTTCTGCGCCACTGGAGGAAATTGCAGGGAAGTTGAAACTGGTGACGGAGGATAATGATCTGGTTGTTCAGGGACGCCGGATGGGAATTTGTTTCGGCTGATGATGATGTGGGCGAAGATTATTCGCCCTTACATTCGTCCATTTCAGGATTTTCTACAGGCAGAATCGTTTCAGGATTTTCTTCAATCAGAGTCTCCTCTGTGAGTTCATCAGTTTCTTCTGTATTCTCAGACAAATGATTCTGCGCTTTTGTGGCTTCTATTTGTTCTTTGAATGCAGCATCATTCTTTATTTTCTTCAAGGCAGCCTGTGCGGCATTTTGCTGAGACTCCTTTTTAGAGTATCCGGTTCCTTTTCCAGCCGAAATACCTTCTATGCGGATTTCGGTATGAAACATGGGGTTATAATCTTCATCAAGGAATTGCTCGATAAGCTCAAATGAGACCTCAACTTTGCTTTTCTGGCTCCATTCAATCAGCTTCGATTTGAAGTTGACCTCTTTACGCGACATCTTGTCGAGGTCAATGTGATTCTTGAATATCTTTTCTTCCATGAACCGCTTGCAGCGCTCGTAGCCTTGATCCAGATAGATGGCACCGATAAATGCTTCGAAAGCATTTCCGTACATATAACTATTGTGCGAGGAAGAACGGGTGGAATATTTTACCAGCTTGTCCAGTCCTATTTCTACTGCCAACTTGTTCAGAGTTTCCCGTTGCACGATTTTGGAACGTGTATTTGTGAGAAATCCTTCGCGACGGCCTTCGAAATGCTTATAGACAATATCTCCCACGATGGCGTCAAGAATGGCGTCACCCAGGAATTCCAGTCGTTCATTATTCAAAGGGCGTCCCTTTTCTGAGCGGATGGAGGTGGATTTGTGCAACAAAGCCTGCTGGTAGAGCTGGATGTTGTGGGGATAGAATCCCAGGATCTTATAAAAACAAAAATAAGACTCTTTGTCCTTACGGAATAAGAGCCTTATTTTGTCTATTTGATTACGTAACACGACTGATTATTCTGCGTATTTCTTAAAAATAACACATGCATTATGACCGCCAAATCCAAATGTATTGGACAGGGCTACGTTCACTTCGCGTTTTTGAGCTTTGTTGAACGTAAGGTTAAGGTCATAGTCGATGTTTTCGTCGTTATCACCCTCTTCGTGGTTGATAGTCGGAGGTACGATGCCATTCTTGATTGCAAGAATACTTGCGATGGCTTCCACCGCACCGGCGGCGCCCAGCAAGTGACCAGTCATGGATTTTGTTGAACTGATGTTCAATTCAAATGCATGCTCGCCAAATACTTCTTTAATAGCTTTAGCTTCCGATATATCACCTACAGGAGTAGAAGTACCGTGAACATTGATATAATCTACTTCCTCGGGGCTCATCTCGGCATCTTCCAACGCATTTCTCATCACTAACTTGGCTCCAAGTCCTTCCGGATGAGAAGCGGTCAGATGGTGAGCGTCGGCAGACATTCCTACACCGGCAACTTCTGCATAAATCTTAGCACCACGTGCTTTGGCGTGTTCCAGCTCTTCAAGAACCAGGCAACCGCCACCTTCACCCATCACGAAACCGTCACGGCTTGCGCTGAACGGACGAGATGCGGTTGTAGGAGATTCATTGCGTGTTGATAATGCGTGCATAGCATTGAAACCGCCTACACCGCCAACGGTGATTGCAGCTTCCGAACCACCACTCACAATTATATTAGCCTTACCCAAACGGATCAGGTTGAAGGCATCAGCAATAGCATTTGTGGAAGTAGCGCATGCAGAACAAGTTGCGTAGTTGGGACCGTGAAAACCATACATAATAGAAATCTGTCCGGCTGCAATATCCGAAATCATCTTGGGGATGAAGAACGGATTGAACTTAGGACCGTTTT
>ERZ894240.130-NODE-130-length-96446-cov-177.541565_pt1 | contig 96446 bp, 103 predicted proteins | sample MGYA00380298_ERZ894240 | MGnify/ENA primary metagenome ERZ894240 (study PRJEB32331, sample SAMN06328419) | human gut metagenome | biome: human gut microbiome; feature: stool | host: Homo sapiens | collected 2014-06-27 ... | reverse complement strand
TTTATTCTTTGACATGGAATTTAGCTGATATTTAAAAGAAATAGAGATAACTTAAATTAACTAATTAATGTAAATAACAAAGGCACTTTGTCAAAACCTAGCGATGCGCTAGATAACTGAGCTTAGTTAGATAATTATAGTTTAATTATTTAGCTTTATTCCATCTTAAATATCCATTTATAAAGATATCTATATCTCCATCCATAACAGCTTTTATATTTCCAGATTCAGCAGATGTTCTATGATCTTTCACTAAAGTATAAGGTTGGAAAACATATGATCTTATTTGGTTACCCCAACCAATCTCACTTTGCTCTCCTTGAATTTTCTTCATCTCTTCCTCTTTTTTCTTTAATTCAACCTCTAAAAGTTTTGATTGTAACATCTTCATTGCTGTCTCTCTGTTGCTCAATTGAGATCTCTCTCTTTGACAAGTTACAACAATTCCAGTTGGTAGATGAGTTATTCTAACAGCTGAGTCTGTCATATTAACATGTTGTCCCCCTGCTCCACTAGCTCTGTATGTATCAATTCTCAAATCTTCAGGTTTTATATTAACCTCAACACTCTCATCAACCTCTGGTACTACTTCCACAGAAGCAAAAGATGTATGTCTTTTCTTATTAGCATCAAATGGAGAGATTCTTACTAATCTATGAATCCCCTTTTCACTTTTCAGATATCCATAAGCATTATTTCCTTCAACTAAGAAAGTAATTGATTTTATCCCTACACTATCTCCAGGCATAAAATCCATCTCACTTATCTTATATTTTTTATCATTACACCATCTTGAATACATTCTATATAACATATCTGCCCAGTCACAAGCTTCTGTTCCCCCTGCTCCTGAGTGTATTGTCACAATAGCATTATTAGAGTCATAGTCTCCATCTAAAAGAAGTCTTGTGTCAAAATGATCTAAATCCTTTCCAAGAATCTTATGTTTTTCTTCTAACTCCTCTTGAAAATCTTCCTCACCCATTTCAACAAAATCTATTAAAACTTCCTCTTCTCCAACTTCAACTTCAAGTTTTTTATACTCTGCAACTATCTCTTTCTCTCCATTCATCTCTTTTATCACAGCTGAACTTTTTCTTTTATCATTCCAAAAGCTCTCTTCCATAGTTTGCTTTTCTAATTCTGCTATCTTAGCCTCTCTTTTTTCTAAGTCAAAGAGACCCCCTAATATCATTTATTGTTTGTTTGTACTCTGCAAACTCTCTTTTTATATCTAATATATCCAAGTTAGTTCCTCCCAATACCTATTTTAAATTTAATCTTCTTTTTATCTCATCCATAGTTACCATACTATATATAGTTCCATCTATTGACATATTTGGACCTTTTGCACATCTACCAAAGCATCTTTTTATAGTAAGTTGGATTTTCCCATCCTTTGAAATTCCATTTTCGTCTATTTCAAGAATTTTAGCAAGTTCATCATAATATCCCTTACCCCAACTTCCACAAGTCATTCCTACACAGATAGCAACCTCTGTAACTTTTTTTCCTGCCACTTTATTTCTAAATTTAGGATAAAAATTAATTGTATTTTCAATAGAAATTTCCATAAGTCCTGTTTTTTCTGCTATAAATTTTTGAACTTCCACAGGAATACTATCTAATTTTTCTATTACAAAGTTTAAAATTTTAACATCATCTTTTTTATCTTTTAAACTATTTATATACTCTTCAAGTTCATTATAAAATTCTTTTGTCACCATATTTTATCACTCCTTCTCTATTAATATTGCTATTGCAGTAGCATATTCTCTAGAATGTGAAATAGAAATTTCAATTTTTTTCCCTTTCATTATTTCTAAAAGATTATTTTTAAAAACAACAAAAGGTTTTCCTAGTTCATCATTTAGTATCTCAATATCTGTTAAATTAAAATTTCTTACCCCTGTCCCTAAAGCTTTTGATATAGCCTCTTTAGCTGAAAATCTCCCAGCATAGCTAGCTTCAGAGTTCCCCTTTTTACTTATAATCTCAATCTCTTTTTCTGTATAAACACGTTTTAAAAATTTTTCATTTGATATAGCTTTTGCTATTCTTGATATCTCTACAATATCATTTCCTATTCCCAATATCATAATTTAATCCTTTTGAAAAATATCAATATTTACATCTATTGTTATCTCTAAATTATCTAAACTAAACAATCTATCTACTCCCTCTTTTGAACTTCTCCACTTATATGGAGTCATATCAAAAAGATTTTTTATACTTTCATTCTCTTTTATAAAAGATTTTCCAGTACAATTTACAGTTTCAAGATGTTTAAATATTTTTAAATCCTCTATTGGTGAATAAAATTCAGTTCTTACTTTATCATATACAACCTCTTTAAGCTCAATCAGATGTTTTTCTCCGGTTGATACAATAATAAGTTTTCCACCTTTTTTTAAAGTTCTCATCTTTTCTTCAGGGATTATTTTTGCAAACATACATATTATATAATCTAATGATTCATCTTCTAAAGGTATATTTGTTGCACTTGCCACTATCCAATCAATATTTTTATATGTTTTTGCCCCACAGATAATAGCTTCTTTAGATATATCTATACCTGTAATATTACTTTCAACACCATTATCATCAAGGAATTTTTTTAATCTACCAGTATAGTATCCCTCTCCACAACCTATGTCCAATATCTCTAAACTATTTGAATTTCTCAACTTAAAAACTATATTATTAACATTGTCAGATATAATCTTATAATAATCTTTCTCTAAAAATCTCTTTCTACTCAACACCATCTCTTTATCATCGCCAGGTGTCTTACTATGTTTTTGATTTGAAAGCAAAAGATTTAGATACCCCTGTTTAGCCATATCAAAACAGTGATTATTTATACACTTATATGTTTTATTCTCTCTTGCTAATTTTTCCTTACATACAGGACAAATTTTCATATTTTTCTCCTATTCCATTCCATAAGCTTTTCTTGTATTTTTATTAGTTACCTCTACAACCTCTTCATAACTAATTCCTTTAATTTCAGCTATTTTTCTAGCAACATACTCTACATATATTGGCTCATTTCTTTTTCCTCTATGTGGAGTAGGAGCCATATATGGACAATCAGTTTCTATTATTAGTTTATCAAGAGGAATATTTTCTACAACTTCAACTAATTTTTTAGCATTTTTAAAAGTTAAAACTCCACCTATTCCTAAATAATAGTTATCTATTACCTCTCTAGCTGTCTCTACTGATCCAGGGTAGCAATGAAAAATCCCCTTTACATCAGGAAACTCTTTTAAGATTTTCAATGTATCTTCCATAGCCTCTCTTGAGTGAATTGCCACAGGCTTACCAACTCTTTGAGCAAGTTTCATCTGCTTTCTAAAAACTTCTTGCTGTTGCTCTTTAGGAAAAGTCATCCAATGATAATCAAGTCCTATCTCTCCAATAGCTAAAACTTTATCCTCTTGAGCTAGTTTTTCTAATTCTTTCTCTACTTCATCAGAATACTCCCCTATATCATCAGGATGTACCCCAACTACTGCATATATAAAATCATAATTTTTTGCAAACTCAACACTTTTTTTGCTACTAGCTAGGTTATACCCTATATTTACAGCAAAATCTAAATTCTCTTTTATTCTATTTAGTACCTCTTCTCTGTCCTCATTAAATTGTTCATTATCTAAATGAGCATGAGAATCTATTAATTTCATCTTTTATTTCACCTCTAAAATATCTTTGAAATCCTCTTTTTTAAATTCATATCTCTTTCCACAGAAGTGACACTCAGCCTCTATTTTTTCCTCTTCTGCAAAAATTTTATTTAATTCCTCTTTTCCTAAAGTAATTAAACCTTTATAGAATTTGTCTTTATTACAATCACATTTATAACTAACTTCTTTTTCCTCTAATATTTCATAACTTTCTACTAATTTTTCATTATCTTCACTATTCATATCTTCATATAGAAGTTTTAAAATTCTTTCTAAGTCCATTCCACCCATCATAAGCTCTGTCATAGGTCTTATAGCTTGAATTTTATTTTCAAGAGCTGTTATAAACTCATCTTCTGCATCTGGTAAAAGTTGTAACATATATCCACCAGCACATGCTACTGTATTTGTATCTTTTAATTTTACTCCTAAAGCAATTACAGTAGGTGTTTGTTCTGAATTATAAAAATAATATGCTAAATCTTGTGCAATCTCTCCAGTATCAACTGTTGAAATTCCTACATAAGGCTCTTTTAATCCCATATCTTTTATTATTTTCATTGTTCCTCTTCCAACTAATGCTCCTACATTTGATTTTCCATCATCTCTTAGTGGTACATCTGCTGAAGGATTAGAAAGATATCCTTTTACTCCACCATCTGCTGTTGCTGTAACTACCATATTATTTAAAAGTCCATCTGTATCTGTTCTTAAAGTTAATACATCTTTTCCCTTTAAAGTACTTCCCATTATAACTCCAGCTGTCAATAATCTTCCAAAAGCATCTATAGCTGTTGGACTACATTTGTGAATATTTAAAGCCTCTTGAACTATATCAGTTGTATCTACCAAAAAAAATCTTGCGTTTTTACTAACTCCTCTTATTATTCTACTCATTATTATCACCTCTAAAATTTATCATATTTTATTATCTCTTTATATTTTTCATATCTTTTTTTAGATAACAGCTCCATTAACTGTATATTATTATCTATTCTTCTATTTTTATCTAAATAATCTTTTAATTTCTTTATCTCTTTTTTATCAAAACCATAGTATTTTAAAAGTTCCTCATTAGCATCATTAATATATAGAGGTTTCTTATCAATTGGAGATTCTATTTTAAATTTTTTAGATAGTTTCTCAAAAGTGGCATTTCCAATACCTTTTATTCTCTTTAACTCATCAATTTTTAAAAATCCACCTGTTTTTTCTCTATAATCAATTATCTTACTAATGTAGCTTTTTCCAATTTTATTATTATTCATCTCCTCTTTTGTTGCAAGATTTATGTCCAATCTAAAATCCTTTTTCTCAAGCATATTTTCACTCATAATAACTTTAAACTTAGGTTTTTCTTCTGAAAAACTATATTCTGTAAATAAACCAAGTGTAAGCATAACTACAAAAATCAGTATCCAATTTTTCATTTTACCTCTCCTAGTCTATCAAACAATTTACACTTACTTTCCATTCTCTCTTTCATCTCTCTTATATATAGAGCTGGATCTTTAGGGTTTACTATTCTTTCAATATAATCTTTTCCATCTCCCTCTTCTAAGACTATTTTTGTGATAGCTCCTCCACCTAGTCCCATAGTTGATTGATTTTCCTCTATCATCTCTATATTAAAGATAGACTCTTTTCCCTCTTTAGAGTAACCAACATTCTCGCCCCACTCCATAATATTTTTTTGCCTATACATATAGTATGGAAACATCTCTTTAGATGCAACTAAATCTTTTATTCTATTTTCAATTACCTCTCTATCAATCTCTTTTCTACTTTTATCCTCTTTGAAAAGATTTGAGGCTCTTTTAAATGCTAAAGAGTGAACAGTTAGATTATCTATATCATATTTTTCTACTTCGTTTAAAGTATATAAAATATCCTCTGTACTTTCATCAGGCAATCCAATTATCAAATCCATATTGATTATAAAACCAAGCTCTTTTCCTAGTTTGAAAAACTTATCAAAATTTTCTCTATTGAATCTTCTATTCACTTTTGCTAAAGTTTTTTCATTAAAAGTTTGTGGATTTAAACTTATTCTATCCACTCCATACTCTTTAGCCAAATAAAACTTTTTCTCTGTAAGCGAGTCCTCTCTTCCAGCCTCTAAAGTAAACTCTTTAATATTAGACATATCTAAATGTCTATTTATTTGAATTAACACTCTTTCTAAATCTTTTTCACTAAGAGTTGTAGGAGTTCCCCCACCCATATATAGAGATTCTATCTTTAAGTTTTTCTCTTTCAGATATTTTCCTGTAATCTCTATCTCTTTTAAAAGAGTATCTACAAAACCATTATAATATCTTCCTACTCCGCTTGTTATCTCATAAGATGCAAAAGAGCAATATTTGCACTTACTAGGACAGAAAGGTATTCCTATATATAAATTTATATACTCTCTATTTAAAAATTCATTCTCTTTTTTAACTATATCTACTAAAAGTTTTATTTTTTCATCTGTTACCAGATAAAAATCTCTTAGCATATTTTCAGCCTCTTCATATGTTGATCCTGTGGCTAATAATCTTCTTAAAACCTTTGTAGGCCTTACTCCCATTAAGCCACCCCAAGAGTAATTTTTATTGTAGAACTTTAATAATAGAATTTTTGTCATTGTCTGTTTTTGCTCTTCTATTTTATCTTCACAATTTATATAAGAGAATTTTTCTACTTTATTATCTATCTCCATTTTTATCTCTATATTTTTCCCATTTTCTATTAAAGATAGATTTAATGTTTTTTCCAACGCCTCTGGTACCATTACCCTAGCAAACTCTTCAACACTTCTTTCATTTATCTCAAAATCTGAGTTGATTATCACTTTTTTCTCCTTTTCTCCCTATATTTTTCCTTTTTTTCTCAATATTTCTAAAGATTCTCTCATAGAGATCATTCCAAATTTTTTTCCTGTTTCTATAAAGGAATCTATCTGATTTATTTTATTATTTAATATTTGATTTGCCACTGCTGATGTAACAACTAATATTTCAAAAACTGGGATGCGTTTATCATCTTTACTATTTACAAGTTGTTGAGTAACTACACATCTTAAATTCATACTAAGTTGTACTCTTATTTGTTCCTGCTTTTCAGCAGGAAATACATCAACAATTCTATTTATTGTAGAGGAAGCACTATTAGTATGAAGAGTTCCCAATACAAGATGTCCTGTCTCTGCAATAGTTAATGCAATCTCTATACTCTCTAAATCTCTTAACTCCCCAACCATTATAATATCTGGATCCTGTCTTAAAGCAGCTCTTAATCCTGTAGCAAAAGAATTAGTATCTTTTCCTATCTCCCTTTGCCTAATTATAGATTTTTTATTTTTAAATATATATTCAATAGGATCTTCTATTGTTAAGATACTTTTTTCATACTTCATATTAATCTCTTCTATCATTGTAGCCAAAGTAGTACTTTTTCCACTTCCAGTAGTTCCTGTAATTAGTACAAGTCCATTTTTAGATTTAACTATCTCTTTTAAAATCTCAGGATATTCCTCTAAAGATAAATTTTTTATCTCTTTTTTCAATACTCTTATAGCTATAGCTGGAAAACTTTTTTCAAAATACATATTTATTCTATATCTTCCAAAACTATTTTCATAAGATAAATCTATGTCTTTTTCTTGCAAGTATCTTATTTTTTCGTCTTTACTTAAAATATTTTCAATCCATTTTTTTATATCATCACAATTAGGAATATTATAATCTTTTCTCTCTAATTTTCCTTGTTTTCTAAAAACTATTTTTTCTCCAGTTAATATATGTATATCAGATACCTCTTCTTTTTGAGCATCTTTTAAGATTTTATCAAACTCATTCATCATATACCTGCCTTTGAAAATTTACTCTATATTATATCATAATTTATACTTCTTGTCTTTTATAATAACTCAAAAAAATTATACCATCTTTATAGAGTTTTTAAAATATTTTTATCTCTAATAATAAGTTTTTACTTACCTTTTACCTATTTTTTAAATTCAATTAACATCAAAATATTAAATTTAAAAGAAAGGAGTAGGATAAAAATGTCACAAAAAATATTTATAAGTAGTTTAATCTTCCAAAATAATAATTATGGGGAGATAAAAAAATTTATTGAACATAACAATATAAAAAATATGGAATTTATTCTTGAACCAGATAATGCTTCTGACTTTGAAAAAACACTAAAACTTTTAGATACTATAGAATTTGAAGAAGTTGCGTTTCATGGTCCTTATAAAACTTGTATTCTTTCTGATAGCGATGAAAATAATTGGCAAAAAGCTCTTGAAACATATATCAAATGCTTTGAGATTGTAAAAAAATATAATGGTAGTTATATCATATTACATACAAGTGAATACCATGAAGAAAATAGTGATATTGCTTTAATAAAAGCAAAAATTAGAAAATTAGTTGAAGTTGGTAAAAAATATGGAGTAAAAGTTATTCTTGAAAATGTAGGTTTAAAAGAGGAAGCTATATTTTCAGAAAAAAAATATTTTAAATTTTTAAAAGAGGAAGAGTATAAAACTGTTCTTGATATTGGTCATGCTGAAATTAATAATTGGGATATATTTAATTTAATGAAAGAGAGTAATGATCTTATATTTGCTTATCATCTTCATACTAATGATGGAGAGTTAGATCTACATCAAAGTATTAGAAAAAATGATTTTAATATAAATAAATTTTTAAATATATTAGAAAAAGAAAATATTGATAGTAGACTAGTTTTAGAATATTCTCCAAGTATTGAGAAAAAAACTCTTATTTCTGATTTTAACTTTTTAAATGATTCTTTATAATTTTTTATGGGAGCTTAGCTTCCTTTTTTTATTTTTTGAAACTTTTCTAAAATAAAAAACTGCATTAAAAATCATATTTTCAAGATTCTTAATACAATTTTTTCATCTCTTAACTTAGAATCAATAAAAGCGATACATTTATAAAACTTAATATTATTGAAAGAGAAACTACATTTATTGCTAATTCCATATCTCCATCTGTTACAAAAACAAAAGTTAAAATATTATTTCCAACAGGAGAAAATGCACCTAATAACATTATTTTTCTTCCCATCTCATCAATAGGAAGAAACTTTCCTATTATAAATGTAGCTATCAATATTCCTATAACTTTAATTGCTACAATTATTAAACTTAACTTTAACTTTTTAAATTTAGGAGTAAAATAAGCACCCAATGCTATCATAATAAGTGTCCCTGTCATCTCTGCTATCTCTTGCATTGTAATCTCTATTCCCCTTGGAAGCTTTAACCCTGTAATATTTAACACAAATCCAATTATCAATGCAATTATAAGAGGAAATTTTAGAAGTTTCTTTATTTTATCCATTGCTGTATCCTCTTTAGATGAAACAAAAATTGAATAGACAACAGTTGTAACTATAACTAAATTCCCTGCATCAAATAGAGATAATAGATATAAATTTTTCTCTCCAAAAAATACTATAAAAAATGGTAAAATAAAAGTCATATTCATTATCAATGTAGCTCCACGAAAAACTTTTCTCTCATCATCATTTAATTTTATTAGCTTTGACAAAAAAAGTCCTGTTGGTATCATAAAAGCATGTATACATAGTGCAGATATTGGATATAATAACAGTTCTCTTTCTAACTTCATTCCACTTACTGAAAGTATAATTACTGCTGGGCTTAGAAGATAAAATACAAGCTTTAACAGTACTGATGCTTCTTCCTTTTTTAAAATATTCATAATTTTTAAAATGTACCCTATTGTAAAAAATAAAAATATTGGCAATAATTTTTCTAATATTATCTCTAACATTTTCCCTCCAAATTTTGATAAAAACTTTCATTTTTATTATACAATTTCTTTTATAAATTTCAATATTTATCACATTATATTTTTCCATATAAGAAATTATTTTTTTGTATATTTATAGATAAACTTTTTATTCCTAAGGCTTTATATCTATATTTAAACAAAGATAATTTCCTTTTAATTTCATATATGAAAATTATTTTATAAATTTCTTATTGAAGTTTTTAGTTTTTTTGAGTATATTTAAATTATAAGATAAAATTAAATTATTGAGTTTACATATGATATAAAATTAGGAGGTTTATTATGTTAAAGAAAAGTGAAATCTTAAATAAAATAACTGAAATTGGAATAGTTGCAGTTGTTAGAAGTGAAACTATTGCTGAAGGAATCAGAATTTCTAAAGCTTGTGTTGAAGGAGGAATCCCTGCTATTGAAGTTACATATACAGTTCCTGGAGCTACTGAAGTTATTAAAGCTCTTAAAGAAGAATTTACTCCAGATCAATTAGTAATCGGAGCTGGAACAGTATTAGATGCTGCTACTGCAAGAATCGCTATCCTAGCTGGAGCTGAATTTATCGTTTCTCCTGCTTTTGATGAAGAAACTGCTAAATTATGTAACCTATACCAAGTACCATATATGCCTGGATGCATGACTATTACTGAAATGACTAAAGCTATGCAATATGGATCAGACATCATCAAATTATTCCCTGGAAGTGCTTTCGGACCTTCATTTGTTAAAGCTGTTAAAGCTCCTCTTCCTCAAGCTAATATCATGCCTACAGGTGGAGTAAGCTTAGATAACATCGAAGAATGGTTCAAAAATGGTGTTGTAGCTGTTGGTGCAGGAGGAAAACTTGCTTCTGGTTCAACTGAAGATATCATTGCTACTGCAAAAGCTTTTGTTTCAAAAATTAGAGAAATTAAAAATAAATAATTAAAGGATGGACTGCAATGGAAAAAATATTTGATTTTAAAAATAGAGAATTTGGATTAGCTTGTAGTGGAGAACTTTTATTAAGACTTTCTCCTGTAAATAATGAACTACTTGTTCAAGGAACTCTTTTAGAAAAAAATATCGGTGGTGCAGAATTTAACGTAGCAACTGGAGTTTCTTCTCTTGGAGTAAAAAGTACTCTTATCACTAAACTACCAGAAAATGAACTTGGAAGATATGCAAAAAGAGTTATAAACTCTAATGGAGTAGATAGCAGCTTTATAGTTGATGACAACTCACTTTACAAACGTCTAGCTATATACTTCTATGAGTATGGAGCATCTCCTAGAAAACCTAATGTTACTTATGATAGACATGATTCATCTTTCCAATTCTTAGAAGCTGATGAATTAGATAAATCAATCTATGATAAATGTGAAATTTTCCATACAAGTGGAATCAGTCTTGGACTTTGTGAAAAATCTAAACAACTTACTAAAGATTTAATTAAAAACTTCAAAGAAAAAGGTGGATTAATCTCTTTTGACGTAAACTTCAGAAGAAATCTTTGGGGAGATGAACAAAATGCTAGAGTTGAAATAGAAAAAATACTTCCTTCTATCGATATTCTATTTGCATCTGAAGAAACATTTATAAAAATGTTTAAAGAAACTGGAGATCTTAAAGACATTATGAGAAGATTTGCTGAAAAACATGATCTTGCTTTAATAGCATCTACTCAAAGAACTGTAAACTCTCCAAAATCACATAACTTCACATCTATTATCTACAATAGAAAAGAAGATAAATTCTACTTCGAAAAACCATATGAAAATATAGAAATCGTTGATAGAATTGGAAGTGGAGATGCTTATGTTGCTGGAGTTCTTTATGGAATTCTAAAATATAACGACACTGAAAAAGCATTAAAATATGGAAATGCTTGTGGAGCTATAAAAAATACTATTGTTGGAGATAATAACTGTGCAGGAGCTAACCTTATTGAAGGAATTATAGCTGACCATGAATTTGGAAGCACAAGTGAAATGAATAGATAATTTGCCCACTTATCTTTAATAAAGTTAATATAAACAAAAAAACTCAGAGTAATTCTGAGTTTTTTTGTTATAGTTAATTTTATCTGTTTTTTTCAAAATACTCTTTTCCTTTAAAATAGAAAACTAATGAAAAGACTATTATTATCATTCCTGCTACAGTATTAAATGTAGGAACCTCATCTGGAAGCATTATCCAACTTAAAATAGCTCCTAAAATTGGATTGATTAATCTACACATATTTACTTCTGAAACCTTTGTATTCTTATCTTGAAGAGCTATAAACCAGAAACTAAATGCAAATACTGAAACAAAAACTAAAGTTCCTAAACTTAAATAAAATCCAATAGGTTTTCCTATAAATTGTTTATATCCTTCTATTGCAACTCCTGTTACATATAATAAGAATCCCCCAAAGAACATTTGAACAGCATTTAAAAATACAGGATCAATATTTGCTTTATACTCTGCCACCTTAATTGCTGAATATCCTTGGAAAATTATATTCATAAATAGAAGCCCAATCCCTATAAGTCCAATTCCATTGATAGAGTATCCTCCACTTTTTACTCCTATTATCATTAATAATCCAACTAAACTTATTAAGATACTAATCACTTTATGCTTATTTAATTTGTCATTTTTTGTCATAATATGGCTTAAAATAATATTTACAAAAGGAGTTGTTCCCATTATTATAGATGAAATAGCTCCATCAACTAAGTTTACCCCTATATAAAATGCTGCATATCCTAGAAAGATATTTACTAAAGTCAATAATGTAAATAACTTGCTATTTTTTCTTACCTCTTCCCACATACCTTTATGCCAAGTATATGCTAAAAGTATTATCCCTACAGATGTAAATCTCAACCCAGCAAAGTTCATTGGTGTCATATCATAACTCAAACCTGTTTTAATTACAGGATTTACTATTGCCCATAAAACTGATGCAAGTATTGCATAAAGCAAACCTTTTTTCTTAAACATTCTTTATATTCCCCCTTTATTTTTCGTACATTTCTATATTTTAACCTAATTATCATAATATGGCAACTTTAAAAATCTTTTTATAGTTCCATATATGAAAAAAGCATAGTCAAGTGACTATGCTTTCTACTATATTTATATATAAAACATCTTGGGGAAAGATTTATTTATGTACTTATAATAATCTTTTCTTGTGTCAAAAATGTTACAATTTTTTAAAAAAAGAGACTTGAAATATTATCAAGCCTCTTTTAATATTATTAACCTATCTTTTTATTTTTTCAAAGTTTTAAAGAATCCTATTGTACATAGAGCTGAAACAACTATACCACAAACAAGTCCAATCATTTCAATAGTAGCAACTGGTGTTCCTTGGAAGAATCTTACAAATCCTTCTGGAGCTATAATAATATAATCTGTAACTACCACTGTCATAAATATTGCTGGTATAAGAGCAATCTTATAATTTTTACCATTGTTATTTAGATATTTAGCTGCTGCCCATAATGCTATTGTTGCTAATGTTTGGTTAGACCAGCTGAAATATCTCCATAGAATATTGAAATCTATAAAGCATAGTGCTACTCCAACTACAAATAGAGGAATTGCAACAATAAATCTATTAATTATAGGTCCTTGTTTATATTTAATAGTATCTGCTATTGTAAGTCTTGCACTTCTAAATGCTGTATCTCCTGAAGTTATTGGACAAGCAACAACTCCTAATAGTGCTAAAGCTCCTCCAACTTTTCCTAATACTGTATTAGAAATCTTATTAACTACAACAGCTGCTCCACCATGTCCTAATGCTTCTCCTAATCCTGGTGTTCCACCAAAGAAGCTCATTGCTGCTGCTGCCCATACTAATGCAACTATTCCTTCAGATATCATTGCACCATAGAATACTTTTCTTCCTTCTCTTTCATTTTGAATACATCTTGCCATCATAGGTGATTGTGTCGCATGGAATCCTGAAATTGCTCCACAAGCTATTGAGATACAAAGATAAGGAAATACTGATTGTCCTTTTGGATGGAAGTTATGGAAAGCTATTTCAGGAATATCATATCCTTGAACTACTATTCCAATTCCTATTCCAACAGCCATTATCAATAGTGCTATACCAAATATTGGATAGATTCTACCAATAATTTTATCTACTGGAAGAACTGTTGCTGCTAAGTAATAAATAATAATAATTCCTATAAGAACCATTTTATCTATTCCTGTTAAATCATTTAGTATTGCTGCTGGACTTGTTATAAATACAACTCCTACAAGAACTAGAAGAACTATCGAGAAAACTACCATAAGTTTTCTTGCTCCTTCTCCTAAATTTTCTCCAACCAATTCAGATACACTTGCTCCATCTTTTCTTAATGACATCATTCCAATTAAGAAGTCATGAACTGATCCTGCAAATATACATCCAAATACTATCCAAATAAATGCTGCTGGTCCCCACATAGCCCCTGCTACAGCTCCAAATATTGGTCCTGTACCTGCTATATTAAGAAATTGAATCAAAAATGCCTTTTTCCAATCCATCTCAACATAATCCACTCCATCACTCAATCTTTTAGCTGGGGTATCTCTATTTGGATCTGGTCCAAATATTCCATCTACAATTTTACCATAAATCATATATCCTACAATTAAAGCTATAATTGATACAATAAAACTTACCATATAAATCTGACCTCCATTTTAGTTAGTTAAACTTATTCTTATACAATTATATGATACAAAAAATATTCTAAAAAAAGATTAGTTGTTCTTTAAAAGGTTAAATCTAATACTTAAAATGCAAAATTCAATCTTCAAATACCACTTTTTATCTTTATTTATTTATGATATAATTTTTATGTCTATGTAGGAGGTACAATTTTGTTTGAATTATTTAGTCATCTTTTTAACAATCTAGGTTATATTATTGCTATAGCTTTTTTCTTTACAAAATTAAAAAGTGCAAAAGATATCTTTACTCATAAAAAATACTCTAAAAAAGATGTTTTTATTCTTTCAACATTTTTTTCAATCTTAGCTATTATAGGTACATATACTGGAGCAGATTATAGAGGAGCTTTAGTTAATGTTAGAAATATTGGAGTTGTAGTTGGAGGAATTTTAGCAGGACCAGAAGTTGGAGTTCTTTCAGGTTTTATTGCAGGATTACATCGTCTTTTTATAGATGTAGATCCTATTACAACTGCACCATGTGCTATTGCTACTATGTTGGGAGGGTTTCTTACTGCATATTTATATAAAAAATGTAATGAAAAAAACTTTTATTTATATGGGTTTTTAGGGGGATTTTTAGTTGAAAATCTCAGTATGCTCCTTATTCTAATTATGGGAAAAGATTTTGATTTAGCAAAAGATATTGTTTCAAATATATATTTTCCAATGATTTTAGCCAATGCAGTGGGAGTTTCTATTGTTTTACTTATTATTCAAGATATTATAGAAGAAAAGGATATTATAGCAGGAAAACAAGCTAAGCTTTCTCTGGAAATTGCCAATAAAACTTTACCCTATTTTAGAAATGGGGAATCTTTAAATGAAGTTTGTAAAATTATATCTGATTCTTTAGGAGCAAAAGCTGTAGTAATTACTAATGAAAAATATATTACTGCTAGTTATTCAACATCTGAAGATTTTAAAATTGCTCATACAGATATAAAAAGTGAAGTAACAAAACAAGTTTTAAAAACTGGAAAATTATGTATAATTGGACAATGTGATGATGTTAAATATTTTCAATGTGTTACTGGAAAAATTAAATCTTGTATTATCTCACCATTATTCCAAGGAGATAAAGTCTCTGGGACTTTAAAGATATACTTTGATACTAAAGAAAATGTAACTGCTTCAAATCAATATTTAGTTGAGGGATTATCTCTTCTTATCTCTACTCAGTTGGAGTTAAGTAGTGTTGAAAATCTTAAAACCATGGCAAAAGAAGCTGAATTAAAAGCTCTACAAACTCAAATTAATCCACATTTTCTTTTTAATGCTCTACATACTACATCTTTCTTTGTAAGAAAAGATCCTAATAAAGCTAGAGAGATTATTATAGATCTTTCAACTTATTTGAGATATAATCTTGAAAATTCTTGTAAATTAGTACCTCTTGAAATGGAGTTAGAGCAAGTAAAAGCATATTTTAATATTGAAAAAGCTCGTTTTGGAGAGAAAATATCTTTAAATATAGATGTAGATGAAAATGTTAAAAATATCAGTATCCCTAGCCTTATTATTCAACCTCTTGTTGAAAATAGTATAAAACATGGACTATTAAAAAAACGTGAAGGTGGATTTGTAAATATAATAGCAAAAAAGGAAAATGAAGGTTGCTTTATAACAATAGAAGATAACGGTATTGGAATCGATCAAAAAATCGTTGATAATTTAGATGATAGAATAGATAAAAATATTGGATTAAAAAATGTACATAATAGAATTAAACTAATATATGGTAAGGGTCTTATTGTTGAGAAATTAGAAACTGGAACAAAAATATCCTTTTATATTGAATAGGAGGTTTTAATGGTTAAATGTGTAATAGTTGAAGATGAGTTTCCAGCTAGAGAAGAATTGAAATTCTTTATTGAAAATCATGATGGAATAGAGTTAGAAAAAGAGTTTGAAAATCCACTTGATGCTTTAAAATATCTTCAAGACAATAAAACAGATGTTGTTTTTTTAGATATAAATATGCCTGAATTAGATGGGATGAGTCTTGGAAAAATATTGTCAAAGTTAGATGAAAATTTGAAAATAGTTTTTATCACAGCCTATAGAGATTATGCCCCTGAAGCTTTTGAGATAAAAGCCTTTGACTATCTTCTAAAACCTTATTCTGATAAGAGAATAAATGAGGTATTAGATAATATTACTAAACTTAAAGAGCATGAGCATACAAAGGAAATCAGCCAAATAAATAAGATCACTGTAACTTCTGATGAAAAGATGTTCGTTATCTCTATTGATGATATATATTATATTGAAGCTGGAGAAAAAGAGAGTATCATACATACAAAAGATCACTCTTACTCTTCTAAAATAAAAATCTCTAAATGGGAAGAACTTCTACCATTATGGAAATTTTATCGAACTCATAGATCATACATTGTTAATCTTGATAAAATAACTGAGGTTGAACCTTGGTTTAATGGAACTTATATTTTAAAAATTCAAGATCTAAAATTCAAAGTTCCTGTAAGTCGTAATAATATCAAAGAGTTTAAAGAGATGTTAGTTATTAAATAACAAAAAAGACATAGAAAAATCTATGTCTTTTTTGTATATCTATATATAAAACATCTTGGGGAAAGATTTATTATGTTTTAATAATAACAGATATATATGTCAATTTTGTTACAATATTTTAAAAAAAGAGAGGTTTATAAAAACCTCCCTCAAAAATGCTATTTATTTACTTTTACTCCAAAAGAAACTTTTTCTCCATTTACATTAAAATCTGCTGTAAATCCATCTACTTCTCCAAACACTATCTCATCTGTTAAAGTATCATGTTTAATTTCCTCTGCATTTCTAGTAATAATATCTTTTATCTTATCATTGTCTTTTTCATAAAGAACAATATGATCCATTACATCAAAGTTAGCTTCTTTACGCATAGATTGGATTTTACTGATAACTTCTCTTACAAATCCTTCTTCTATTAATTCAGGAGTAAGTTTTGTATCAAGGATAACAGTAACTCCTCTATCTTCTAAAGGCATATATCCTTCAGTTTGAGCAGTATCTATTAAAAGATCTTCTGGTGCTAAAGGTGCTTCTGTTCCATCAGAAAGTTGTAATTTAAGAACTCCTGTTGTATCAAGTTCTTTTTTAGCTTTGCTTCCATCAATTTCAGCTAATAAAGTACGAATCTCATTAACTTTTTTACCATATCTTTGTCCTAAAGTTTTTAGTTGTGGTTTAAATGTATATGAAGTAAATTGTGAAGCATCATCTATAAAGTGGATATCTTTAATATTTAGTTCCTCTTTAATTATATTTTGATATAGCTCTCCAACTACATTTTCAGCTTTTACATAGATATTAGCTATTGGTTGTCTATTTTTAATGTTAGCTGCATTTCTTGCTGCTCTTCCTAAAGTTACAACTTGTAACACTTCTTCCATGTTATCTTCAAGTTCTTTATCAATCATTGTTTCATCAATTGTTGGATAATCAGTTAAGTGAATACTTTCAGGAGCATTTTTATCTACACTGCAAACTAAATTTTGATAGATCTCCTCTGTCATAAATGGAATCATTGGAGCTGCTGTTTTACAAATAGTAACTAATGCTGTGTAAAGAGTCATATATGCAGTGATCTTATCATCTGTCATATCTTGTACCCAGAAACGTTCTCTACTTCTTCTTACATACCAGTTACTTAATTCATCAACAAAATCTTGTAGAAGTCTAGCTGCTTCTAATAATTTATAATCAGCTAGGTTTTCATCTACACCTTTTACAACTGTATTTAATTTTGAAAGTAACCATCTGTCCATTACAGTTAATTTTTCTTTATCTAGTGTATATTTTGTAGGATCAAATTGATCTATCTCAGCATATAGAACATAGAAAGCATAAGTGTTCCATAATGTTGACATAAATTTACGTTGCCCTTCTAATACAGCTTTTCCGTGGAATCTATTTGGTAACCAAGGAGCTGAGTTAATATAGAAATACCAACGAATTGCATCTGCTCCATAAGTTGCTAGAGCTTCAAATGGATCTACTGCATTTCCTTTAGATTTAGACATTTTTTGTCCATTCTCATCTTGAACGTGTCCTAAAACAATTACATTTTTATATGGTGCTTTATTAAATATCAAAGTAGATATTGCAAGAAGTGAATAGAACCATCCTCTTGTTTGGTCAACTGCCTCTGATATAAAGTCAGCAGGGAATTGTTTTTCAAATAGATCTTGATTTTCAAATGGATAGTGATGTTGAGCAAAAGGCATTGATCCTGAGTCAAACCAACAGTCAATTACTTCTGACACTCTATGCATTTGTTTTCCACAGTGAGGACAAGTAATAGTTACAGCATCAATATATGGACGGTGTAACTCTATATTATCTGGACAATTAGGTGACATAGATTTTAATTCAGCTACACTTCCTATTGCATGTTTATGTCCACATTCACACTCCCAAACATTTAATGGAGTTCCCCAATATCTATCCCTACTGATACCCCAGTCTTGAACATTTTCTAACCAATCTCCAAAACGTCCTTTTCCTATTGTTTTTGGTATCCAGTTAATTGTATTATTATTTCTGATAAGATCATCTTTTACAGCTGTCATTTTGATGAACCATGATTCTCTTGCATAGTAGATAAGAGGTGTGTCACATCTCCAGCAATGAGGATAGTTATGTTCAAATGATGGAGCATCAAATAATAGCCCTCTTGTTTCCAAATCTATTAAGATAGGTTTATCAGCTTTTTTACAGAAAGTTCCAGCCCAAGGAGTTTCTTTTGTCATTTCCCCCTTAGCATCAACTAATTGAACAAATGGTAAGTCATATTTTCTTCCAACATTGGCGTCGTCTTCCCCAAATGCAGGTGCAATATGAACTACTCCAGTTCCATCTGTAAGTGTTACATAATCATCACAAGTTACAAACCAACATTTTTTATCTGGTGAAACAAAGTCAAATAGTGGTTCATACTCTTTATATTCTAAATCTTTTCCTACATAAGTTTCAAGAATTTCATAATCCTCTTTAAGTACAGTTGCTACTAAAGCTTCTGCCATGTAGTAAGTATATTCTCCATGTTTTACTTTTACATAAGTTTCTTTAGGGTTTACACAAAGAGCTACGTTTGATGGTAGAGTCCAAGGAGTAGTTGTCCATGCTAAGATATAAGCATCTTCCCCCTTAACTTTAAATCTAACAATAGCTGATTTTTCTTTTACATCTTTATATCCTTGAGCAACTTCATGGCTTGATAGAGGAGTTCCACATCTTGGGCAGTAAGGTACTATTTTAAATCCTTTATATAATAATCCTTTTTCCCAAATTTGTTTTAATGCCCACCATTCAGACTCGATGAAATTATTATCATAAGTTACATATGGTTTCTCCATATCTGCCCAGAATCCTACAGTTCCAGAGAAATCTTCCCACATGCTTTTATATTTCCATACACTTTTTTTACACTCATTAATAAATGGTTCAAGTCCATAATTTTCAATTTGATCTTTACCATTAATTCCTAATAGTTTTTCTACTTCTAGTTCTACTGGAAGTCCGTGTGTATCCCATCCAGCTTTTCTAGGTACATCATAACCTTTCATTGTTCTATATCTAGGGATCATATCTTTAATAACACGAGTTAAAACATGCCCTATATGAGGCTTTCCATTAGCTGTAGGTGGTCCATCATAGAATGTATAAGTCTTATCCCCTTTTCTTAAATCTAAGCTTTTTTCAAAAATTTTGTTTTCTTTCCAAAATTTTTCGATTTCTTTTTCTCTCTCTACAAAATTAAGATTTGTAGACACCTTTTTGTACATAAAAACCTCCTAATATAAAGTTTATATTAATTTTATTTCTACCTATAAAAAAAAGGCAACCTGTGGTTGCCCTTATCTACTAATTTTCATTAAGAAATAACATATACAACGCCACATTAACAATATCTATAATATTTTATTTTGAACATATTATTGATATTATTATTATAGCCTTTCTATATCCCATCTCTTTTTCTCCCCTTTTATTTTTCTAAATACAATATATCACATATCCCTTATAAAAGCAAGGGGTGAACTGAGATATAATCTAAAAAAATACTACTACTATATTATTTTTTAATATAATTTAAGTTAAAATTTAGGAAACTCCTTTGCTTCTTTTATGAATTCAACTAAAGCTTCAATTTTTACCTTTGGATGATTTGCTGAAACTCCAACTATTGCCCCCTCTACAATAGGAGCATCTACTATCTCAACTCTTATCTCATCTTTTAATGCCTCTTTAGCTTTGGCTGCATTTAAAACTGAACTTCCAAGATCACAAAGGACTACTACTCCATCTCCTTGATCTGCATTTTTTATAGCTCTTGAAATTATATGTGGACAAGTTCCATAATTTCCCTCTTTATCAATTCCTCCACCATTAATTAAATTAAAATCATTCTTTTTTAACTCTAAACAAAAATTTATAATCTCTTGTGATAATTTTGGATTGTGTGCGACTACTACTATTCCTACCATTGTTTCCCCCATAGAAATTTTCGACATATTTTCTTATTATTTTATATACCTCGTTTTTATTATTTGTCAAGATTTGATAAACTTTGCTTAACAAATATACCAATTATATTATAACATAAAGCAAATATATAGTAACTATTTTTTAAAAAAAATAAGAGAAAATACTTAGAGCATTTTCTCTTACTAATCTTTAATTTTAATTTTTTAACTTGCTAATTTAATATCTTTATTTTCTTGTTTTTTTATTATTTTATCAAATAGAATCTCTAAATATTTAAAAGTATAGTCAAGATTGTATGTTTTTATACTGATATTTTTTCCATTGTATTCAAAATCAATATAGAAAATTTTATTTTCTGAGTGTACATCACATATTAATTTAACATTTTTAAATGATGTCTCCCATTTTTTATTTCTTATCAATATTTTCATAACATTCCCTCCTACATTATATATAATTATAGATAATCTATACTTAATTATATATTAAGATAAAATTTGTTTTTTGTCAATATATTTTATTTTTATATTGTAAAATAGATAATTATAATATATAATTATTTATATATATATATAAGGAGGTGCCTTATGATTTTCAAAAACTTTCTAAAGAAAAAAAGAGAAGAATTAGGATATAGTCAAAATAAAATAGCTAAATTAATTGGAATTACTCAATCTTATTATAATACTATTGAAAGAGGAGAGGTAAAAAATCCTCCCAGTGAAGATGTTTTAGAAAATATGGCAAAAGTTCTTAATCTTTCTGAAAAAGAAACTAGAGATTTTAAATATCTTGCTGCTATTGAAAGAACTCCTGCTATAATTTTAGAAGAATTAAAAAAGCTTTCTAAAATTGAAAAAAGTAACGCAATTATTTCTAATGAAATAAAAGATACCGATAAATATATTCCCCTATACTCTAGAATAAGTGCTGGCATTGGAGCTTTCACTGATGAATCTCCAGTTGATTTCATCTCTATTCCAGGAGTTAGAAATATAGAAACTCTTTTTGCTGTTAATGTTAAGGGAGATTCTATGGAACCAACAATAAAAAATTCTTCTATCATTTTATGTAGAAAAGGTGTTGATCTTAGAAATGGAGAAATCGGAACTTTTATTGTAAATGGTGAATCTTATGTAAAAAGATTAAAAGTCACTGGAAATTACATTGCCCTAATTAGTGATAATCCAAACTATCAACCTATTTATATAGGACCCGGAGATGAATTTACTGCTGTAGGTAAGGTTTTAAAAGTTATAAATGATATTCAATAATACAAAAGCCACAGATTTCTCTGTGGCTTTCTCTTAATTCCATGTTTGACTTTTTTGTTTTCCCTTTTCATAAACTGTTATACTATCAACAGTTCCATCTTCTTGATATCTCTTCCAAGTTCCATCTTTTACCCAGTTTCTGTATCTTCCTTCCTCCATAACTTTTCCATTATCCCAGAAAGCTTTCCATACTCCTGTACCATTACTTAAATCTTCCTTATGAAGAGTTTTACCATTTTGATTATAGGCTTCAAGTCCAACAATCTTATTATTTTTATAATTGATAATAGATTTTACCTGTCCATTAGCATAGTAAGCCTTTTGCTCTCCATCTAACTTGTCATTGTTATAGTTTTCGCTCATAACAACTTTTCCATCATCAGAATACCAGATTTTCTCTCCATGAAGTTTACCATCTTGATACTCTTCGCTACTTTCTATTATCTCTCCTAAGAATAGTGCAAACTTACCAGTAAAAGGTTTGTTTTCTCCTTTTACATAAACAAGTTTATCATTTCCATAAGTTTTTTCACTTATATCCACTACTCTTAGATTAGCTTTTTTTTCTTGTACTTCTTTACTTGAAATAGTTTCTACAGATTTTTTTTTCTCTGTCTTTACATTTGAATCAATTTTTTCTAAAGGAATTAATTCATTATCTTTAGATTGAGAATTAATCTTTTTTGAAGAATTTCCAACTACTTCTTTAGTAAACTCGTCTAAAGTTTTTATCTCTTTTAACTCATAGGCTTTTAAATTTAACCCTAATATAATAAATGAAATTAAAATTACCCTTTTCATTCTTTGCTATTTTTCCTCTCTTAAATTCTAAAATATAAAATCAATCCCTTGAGGAAAACTAAACTATTATTTAGAGTAGTTAGGTGCCTCTTTAGTTATTGTAATATCATGTGGGTGGCTTTCTCTTAATCCTGCACCAGTTATTTTTATAAATCTTCCATTTACTTTTAGATCTTCAATTGTAGGAGTTCCACAGTATCCCATTCCTGCTCTAATTCCTCCAGAAAGTTGGAATATAACATCTTTTAAGCTTCCTTTGTAAGCTATACGTCCTTCAATTCCTTCTGGAACTAGTTTTTTAGCATCATTTTGGAAGTATCTATCTTTAGATCCTCTTTTCATTGCTGCTATTGATCCCATTCCTACATAAATTTTATATTTTCTTCCTTCAAGAATAATTTCTTCTCCTGGAGCTTCTTTAGTTCCTGCAAGGATTCCTCCTAACATTACACAGTCTGCTCCTGCTGCTAGAGCTTTTACGATATCTCCTGAAAGTTTGATTCCTCCGTCAGCTATTACTCCAATTCCTCTTTCTTTACATACTTGATATACATCGTTTACTGCTGTTAATTGAGGAACTCCAACTCCTGCAACAACTCTTGTTGTACAGATTGATCCTGGTCCGATTCCTACTTTAACTGCGTCTACTCCTGCTTCAATTAAGTCAAGAGCTGCTTCAGCAGTTACAATGTTTCCTCCAATTAGATTTAATTTAGGGAAAGCTGCTCTAATTTCTTTTATTTTTCTTATAACTCCAGCTGAATGTCCATGTGCAGAGTCAACAGTTATAATATCTACTCCTGCTCTTACAAGTGCTTCAACTCTTTCTAAAGTATCATTTCCAATTCCTACTGCTGCCCCTACTCTTAAAGTTCCATGAGCATCTTTACAAGCATTTGGATACTCTGTTAAGTTATCAATATCTTTGATAGTTATAAGTCCTTTTAAATATCCATTTTCATCTACGATAGGTAGTTTTTCTATTCTGTGAGAAAGTAAAACTTCTTTAGCATCTTCTAATGTTGTTCCAACTGGAGCAGTGATAAGAGCTTCTTTAGTCATGATTTCTCCAACTATTTGCTCCATATCTTTATGATATTTTATATCTCTGTTAGTTACTATTCCAATAAGTTTTCCATCATCTTCAATAACTGGAAGTCCAGATATTTTATATCTTCTCATTAGATCTTCAGCAAATCCTACTGTACAGTCCGCTTTTAAAGTAACAGGGTTTCTAATCATTCCACTTTCAATTCTTTTTACTCTATCTACTTCAGCAGCTTGATCAGCTATACTCATATTCTTATGAATAAATCCAATTCCACCTTGTCTAGCTAAAGCAATAGCTAGGTCTGATTCAGTTACAGTGTCCATAGCAGCACTTAAAATAGGTACATTTAATGTAATATCTTTAGTTAATCTAGTTTTTAAACTAACCTCATGTGGTAATACCTCTGATTTCGCAGGTATAAGTAATACGTCATCAAATGTAATTGCTTCTTTTACTATCTTTCCGTTCATCATCTTTCTCCTTTTTTCATAAAAATTTATTTATATTTAATATCTAAAATTAAAACCTTAAAGAATATATTTTGAATATTATATCACAAATTTTAAAAATTTGTTACAAAAAAAAGATTTTTTATAAAAAATTATTTGTTGTATACATCAATTTTTTGATATGGAATTTCAATATTATTTTTATCAAATTCTTCTTTCACTATTTCGTTAAAATCAAACATTGTTGTCCAGTAATCTTTGTTTTCAACCCATACTCTAAATACAAAATCAAGAGAACTTGCATTTTGCTTAAACATTCTAATAGTTTTATCCTTTGTTTTAATTACTGCTGGATGCTCATCAGCTATTCTATTTAAGATCTCTTTTACTTTTTCTGCTGGTGTGTCATATGAAACTGAAAATACCATGTCCAATCTTCTTGTTGAATTTTTAGAAAAGTTTATAATTGCACCATTTGCTAATTGTCCATTAGGAATAATAATTACTTTATTATCTGGTGTAATTAAAGTAGTGTATAAAATATGAATTTGATCTACTGTTCCATCTAATGACCCTGTTGAAATATAATCCCCTTTAGAAAATTGTTTAAAGAATAGAATTAACACTCCTCCAGCTAAGTTTGTTAAACTTCCTTGTAGTGCTAAACCTACTGCTAATCCTGCAGTACCTAGTATTGTTACTAATGAAGTTGCCTTAACTCCAATTACACTTATAACTACAAAGAATAAAGTAACATAAAATATTGTTTTTAAAAGTGATACTGTAAAACTTTGTAATAAAGGATCCACTTTTCTCTTTTCTAATGTTTTTGCATAAGTTGTCAAAATCATCGATAAGATTTTTGGCCAAAAAATAAGTAGAATTATTAAAATAACACCTCTGAATACTATCTTAGGTAAAATTCCCAATATGTCTGCCAAAAAGTTTTCTAGTAATAAATGCATTTGCCCATCTCCTTTAATTATTTTTTATATTTTCCTATTATATTATTTTTTTTGTCTTTTCACAAGTATATACTACCATAAATATTTAATTTTTTCTCAATTTAAGTTATAATATATTTGAGAGGTGAAATTTTATGAAACATGTAAAAGGAATTATCCAAATAATTCATGGAATGAGTGAACATAAAAATAGATATAAGCATCTTTTTAAATATTTTTCTGAGAGAGGTTATCTAGTTGCCCTTAAAGAGCATCTACACCATGGATATAACAATATTGATCAAGAAAAAATTGGAATCTTTGAAAATGATTTTGAACAATTAATTAAAGATCAAGTTAATTATACAAAGGAGCTAAAAGAATCATATCCTAATACTCCTATATATATTTTCGGACATAGTATGGGATCTTTTATTGCTCAAGAACATATGAAACATTGTTTTGATATTGTAGATGGGTATATCTTTTGTGGTTCTTGTTAAAAAACACCTTTCCTTTGGAAATTAGCTGAATATCTAAGCTTTTTTATGAATAAAATCTATAAAAACAGAAGAGCTCATCTTGTAAAAAAATTAGTATTTTTAAATTCTAATGATAAAGCTAAATCAGAGTATTATTACAATGAAAATTCTTGGTTATCTAGAGATATAGAAGAAGTTAAAACTTATTGTAATGATGATCTTTGTGATTTTACATATAGTAGCAGTTTTTATTCAGATTTTTTCTATTTTTTAAATAGATTATATCTGCCTACATCTTTCAAAGATATCAATAGAGATCTCCCTATCTACATAATTTCTGGAGATATGGATCCTGTAGGAAGATATGGAAAAGGTGTTACTCAACTTAAAGAGTTCTATGAAAGATTAAATTTTAAAAATGTTCAATATAAACTTTATCCTAATGCTAGACATGAATTACATAATGAAATAAATAGAGATGAAGTTTTTTTTAATATAGAAAAATGGTTAAATAACTAAAAATTTAAGGAGATGATTTCATGTACACTTGTGATGCTTGCACAAAACATGTTTGTAGAACTGGAGATTTAACTGATGCTCCACTAAATTGTCCTTGTAGAGAATTAGAAAAAATCGAGGATATAAAAAAATTCTACTTAGAAAAAGAGAATATGATGTTAGCTCATGAATCAGCTTTAGTTGAGGCTGAAGGGTATTGTCAACAAACAAGAGTCGAAGAGATAATCAATTTTGCTAAAAAATGTGGTTACAAAAAGTTAGGAGTTGCTTTTTGTGTTGGACTTGCTAAAGAGGCTAAAGTTTTTGCATCTATACTTAGACATCATGGTTTTGAAGTAGAATCAGTTATATGTAAAAGTGGTTCTATTCCTAAAAGTTTTATAGGTATTTCAAATGATGAACAAGTAAGACCTTGTACTTATGAGCCTATGTGTAACCCTATTGGACAAGCTAAATTTTTAAGTTCTGCTAAAACTGAATTAAATATTCTTTTAGGACTTTGTGTTGGACATGACTCATTATTTATAAAACATTCAGATGCACCAGTTACTGTTTTTGCAGTAAAAGATAGAGTACTAGGACATAACCCTCTTGCTGCTATATATCTTGCTGAAGGATATTATAAAAAGAAACTTTTTAAATAGATTGGAGCAAAAAATGATTAAAAAAAATTCTTTATGGATAAATAATAAAAATGGTCGTGAATATCAAGTTGTTAGTGAAGCTATTGATTGTACTAATGAACGTGATGGTTTAATTGTGGTAGTTTACACTTGTAAAGAAGCTGAAGGAAAACTTTTTGTAAGAGAAAAAGGGGAATTTCTAGTTAAATTCTCTCCAAAAGAGTAGAAAAAATGGACAGTTAACTAACTGTCCATTTTATTTTTAAGCTGTTGCAAAAACATAAGTATTATATATATTAATAAAGATAATTACTCCCATTAGAGCTAGGAAAAGTTTATCAACTTTCTCCTCTGAAATCTTTTTATTAACGATTCCCCCAGCCATTCCTCCTAAAACTCCACCTAGTACCATAGTTATTAAGAATACTAAACTAACTTCTGGTATAGTTTGTTTTACAATACTTTGAACTAAACTTGCTATTTGAGAGAAAAGGATAATATAGATTGAGTTTATTGCTGCTTCCTTTGTTCCCATTGAGAAGAAATAGATTAAGATTACTAAGTTGATAGGTCCTCCACCTATTCCTAAGAATGAAGAACAGATACCTAAAATTATTCCTATCACTAAGCATAAAAGTTTATTCTCATATCTTTTAGTTTCTATTTGACTTTTCTTTAAAGTATAGATAAAAGTTCCAATTGTCATTAACACTAATACTATTGATTGAATCATTCCAAGTACATTTTCATTAGCAAATGCCACTTTAATGTGTTGAAATAACATTTTACCCATTATTCCACCAAAAACACTTCCTAAAGCTAACCAAGTTGTAAGTTTAGTATTAATCTTAGCTGAACCACCTTTTAACGCTTTAAATACAGAGATTATAGACATTGAAAGAACTGTACAACCTGATAAAAAGCTAACTGCTGATACGCTCATTACACCAACAGCGTCAAGTACAGGTTTAATTATTACTCCTCCACCTATTCCACATATTGCTCCAACTAACGATGAAAAAAAACTAACCACAAAAAAAATAACTGGCATAAAATTTCCCTCCAAAATATATTATAATTATTATATTATATTGCCTTTCTTATAAAAAATCAACCTAGTATTAAAAATTTAATATAGTTTTATTTAATTTCTCCCTCAATATAATGGAAATTTTCTTATATTAAAATTTAAATTTTTATGTTAGAATATAAGCTAGAAAAAATTTTTAAAAGGGGTGAAATATGGCAAAATTTGATGAAATATACAAAGATATTGTTAAAACTATTGATGAGAAAGGAATTTGGAGTGAAGGACAAGTAAGAACAAAATATGCCGATGGCACTCCTGCTCACTATAAAAGTTATATAGGTTATCAATTTAGACTTGATAACTCTACTGATGAGGCACATCTTATAACTACAAGATTTGCTCCTAGTAAAGCACCTATTAGGGAGCTTTATTGGATATGGATTATGCAATCTAATGATGTAAATGAACTTAATAAATTAAAATGTAAGTTCTGGGATGAATGGAAAATGGCTGATGGAACTATTGGAAAAGCTTATGGTTACCAAATTGCCAAAGAAACATTTGGATATAAAAGTCAATTAGATTATGTTATCAATGAATTGAAAAAAAATCCTAATAGCCGTAGAATTATGACAGAAATTTGGGTTCCTGAAGATTTGGATAAAATGGCTCTTACTCCATGTGTTCATCTTACTCAATGGAGTGTAATTGGAGATAAACTTTACCTTGAAGTTAGACAAAGAAGTTGTGATGTGGCATTAGGACTTGTGGCAAATGTGTTCCAATATTCAATTCTACACAAATTAATAGCTATGGAGTGTGGACTAAAACCTGCTGAAATTATTTGGAATATTCATAATGTCCATATCTATGATAGACATATGCCAAACCTATTAGAACAAGTAAAAAGACCATCTCTTGATGGAGCTACTGTTAAAATAGAAAACTTTAAATCAATTTATGATTTTAAACCTGATGATGTAGTAATTGAAAACTACAATTATGGAGAAAAAATTTCTTATGAGGTGGCAATCTAATGAGTAAACCTAAATTAAAAATGATAGTTTGTGTTGGAGAAAATAATCTAATAGGAGATAAAGTTCCTATTGGTAATGGACTTTTGTGGCACTCTATGGAGGAGTTACAATATTACAAATCTAAAACTATTGGTAATGTTGTTCTTTTTGGAGAAAATACTGCTAAATATGTTCCTATTAATCTAATGAAAAAAAATAGAGAGGTTATTGTTTTAACTCTAGAAAGTAGATTAGAAGATATTATGAAACAATATGAAGATAGTGGAAAAGATATATTTATCTGTGGTGGATATACAATATATAAATATTATCTAGAAAATTATGAGATTGATGAGATCTATATCTCAAAATTAAAATCTCATGTTGAAGTAGCACCTGCTACTAATCCACTATATTTCCCAGATGTAGAAAAATTTGGTTACAAATTATTTTCTTCTACTGAATACAATGATTTTACTGCAACAATTTATAAAAAATAAGAGGGGTAGATTTTCTACCCCTGATTTTTTAATATTTAAAAATATGTAGGTCCTTTTCTCCTTTATTTATATCTATAAATCCTGTTTTACCATAGAATAAAACTCCATCTAATAGATAAGTTTTCTTTTGAGCTGCTACCTCTCTAGTAGAGTTAAAGAAGATTATTTCTCTGTCTTCTGAAATTTTTACTCTAATAGCTTTAGCTTCATCTTCACCAACTAAATCTAAATTTCCTCTTCTAACTTGAATTTTTTCAACTTCTAAATTCTCTGGTGATATTACTGTAAATAAGATTGCATTTTCTACAAATGAAGTTTCACTTTCTATTCTAGTAGATTTTTGTAGTGTGTTATACTCTTTTGAAATTTGTATATCTTTCCTACTTAATTTTACACTGTCACTCCATTTCATATGAAGAGTATTCTCTTTTTTCAAGATTGCATGATTTTCTTCTAGCTCAGCTTTAACATCTGAATCTAAATTAAAAAATTGTTTGTAACTATGCTCTCCTCTTGTTAAAAATTCATCTACAACTACCCATAAATCTGGTTTAATATAAAATATTTTTCTATTTGATACAGCAGGAATAGGTTGATCTAAATATCCTAAATGCCCACCCTCTACATAATCAAATTTATCATTAAATTTATACATTGAGTTTAATGGAAGAGGTGTTTTTCCTATTCCCCAAGAACCATTAAATTTTGAAAATAGTTGATTATCCATTATTATTGTATTATGTGAGTAGTTATTTTTTAACTCTATTCTAGTTTCATTTCCCTCTACATAAGTATATCTTCCTGAGTCAATAAGAAAATCTTCTCCTTTATAAGTCAGATCAAAATGTAACATATCTCCATGTCCATGTCCACTTCCTATTGATCCACAAGTAAACCATAGATAATTTCCCTTTTCATCAAAAGAGTCACGTAGATAAAAATTACCACTATTTTGTAAAGCTACTGATGTATAGTCTGGTTTTTTAGCTTGTAATTTCGAATAGTTCTCTATACTTTTTTTATCTAATTCCCAAATTGATTCAAAATCTATCTCTTCAAATCCACCAAATTTAAGCTCCTCATCTTCTAAAACTGCTGCACATCTTGTAATTATATCTCTTAAATCTGTATCGTCACTATCCCCTTGCATTGGTTGATGATGGTTTGGTTTTTTCATAGCAAAGTTTGAAAATCCTATTTTTCTTATACTTTCTCTAATAAATTGAGGAATCTCCATATTATGATGTTTAAATTGTACTGCTGTTTCTAAAAGACAATTTAAAACTTCATTTTGATACATAGGAGATTGCTCCCAATGAACTCCATCTGGAAGTATTTGAATTTTACATTGATGTTCCAATCTTTTTAGTGGAACTGTAAAATAATCTGTATCTAATTTCCCGTAGTAAAAAGCAAAAGTTATCAATCCACAATTTTGAAGAACTCCCCAGTTACTTAAAGTTCTAAAATCATCATAGATCTCAAGGAGAATATCACATTGTTCCTTTAAAGAGTTATATACTTTCTCTTTAAATTCTTCATCAAATTTATACTCTCTTTCAAATAGCTCCATTGTTTTTATCCAGTTAATACATCTAAGCCCCATTTCTATTGTACGAGCACAATCTTTAAATTCTGGATTAGCAAGTTCAACACTATCTATCCAAGAGTTCATCTGTCTTATAAATGTAGTTAGATATTTTTCATCTTTTGTTAGAAGATAAGCTTTACCTAAAAAAGTCCAATATTTATGTCTATTTAGCATAAATGCCCATTCTTCATCTTCAAAAGGAATCTTATTCCATTGAATCTCTCCATCAAATTTTACAGGTACATTACAAGCTTCCATATCCCATTTGTGATTAAAGATAAAAGTGTTATCACAAATCATATCAGCAGTTTGTAATAAAAGCTCTTTTGTCATATCCATATTTTCTCTCTCCCTTAAAAAATATTTTATCGAATTTAAAATTCTATAATAATAATAACAAATTATTTTTTTATTTTCTAGTATGATTTAATTTACATCAAATAAAAAAGACAAGTAAGTTTAATTTTCCTACTTGTCTCAAGATATATTAAATTAATAGATTTATTACTGAAAGTATTCCTATAATCCACATAGTAAGTGAAATTTTTTTAAAATCTGCACAAGCTACATTTATAATAATATAAGAGATAAATCCTATACTAAGTCCTATAGCTATACTGTGAGTCATTGGCATAAATATAATTGTCATAAATGCTGGTATTGATTCTTTCATAGTTGAAAGATCTAATTGAGAGATATTTCTAAACATAAATATACCAACAATTACTAATGCAGGTGATACTGCAAATACTGGAATAGCCTCAACTATTGGAGCTATAAATAGAGCAAGTAAGAAAAACAATCCTGTGAATATAGAGGCAAGCCCTGTCTTAGCTCCAACTTTTATTCCTGCTATTGATTCTCCATAAGTTGTAACTGTACTTGTTCCTAATAAAGCTCCTATTATAGTTGATGAACAGTCAGCTAAAAGCATTCTTCCTAATCCTTTTTTTCTCTCCTCTTCATTTCTAAACTGAACCTCTTTGTATGTAAACATAAGTACACTTAAAGAGTCAAATAGATCTATAAACATAAATGAGAAGATAGATCCTAAAAGACTAACCTTTAATACTCCAAAAACATTTAGTTTAAAAAGTAATGGTGTCATACTTGGTGGTGATGATAATAGTTTCTCTGGAATATCTACTTCCCCTAAAAACATTCCAATAATAGAGATTACTATTATACTTATTAAAACCCCACCTCTAACTTTTTTCATATCTAAGATATACATTAAAAACAGTCCTGCAAATGAAAGAGCTACTGGCAATGTTACTGGAGCTATCTTAACTAAAGTTTCTGGATTAGCTTCTATAACTCCCATACTTTTCAATCCTATCAACGAAAGAAAAAGTCCTATTCCTACTGTTGCAGCTATTGAAAGTTGTTGAGGAATAGAGTTGATTATCTTTTCTCTAACCCCACAAATTGCTAATATCAGATAAAACACTCCTGAAAAGAAAACTACTCCTAAAGCATCTTCCCAAGGAATTCCATTTCCCTTTACCAGAGTAAATGTAAAAAAGGCATTTAATCCAACTCCAGGAGCTAAAGATATTGGAACATTACCTAATATTCCACCTAAAAACGATCCTATTGCTGTTGCTATACAAGTAACTGTTACAAGTGCTCCTTTATCCATTCCTGTCAATGAAAGAACAGCAGGATTTACAAATATAATATAAGAAATTGTTAAAAAAGTTGTTAATCCCCCAAAAAATTCCCCTTTTATACTTCCACCTCTTTCAGAGATTAAAAATTTATCATCAAGGAATTTTATAAAATTATTTTTCTCCATCACTCATTCCCCTTTTAATTATTATTTATTATCCCAATATCCTATATGAGCTCTCGCTATCTCTTTAGCTAACTCTTCATCAGCAATTGGTCCAATTACCTCTATATTTTTTTGTCCTCTTGCTAAAATCTCTCTACAAGGCATATCAAAAGTTGGATTATCTTCATCAGCTCCTGTTAAAGCTAAAAGTTGTTTTTCACTTATTCCATATACAATTCTTCCTACATTTCCCCAATAGATAGCTCCTGTACACATACAACAAGGTTCAGCTGTAGAATAAAGAGTACAATCCCATAAAAACTCTCTTGAATAAAGTTTTACAGCTTTTCTCATAGCTGTTGTTTCAGCGTGTCCTGTACACTCTTTTTCTGTTACTTCAATATTCCCTGACTCAACAATAATATTTCCCTCTTTGTCAACTATTAAAGCTCCAAAAGGGTGGTTTCCTGATGCTATAGATTCATCTGCGATTTCAATACATCTTTTGATGTATTTAATGTGGTCTAAATTACTCATAACTTCCTCCTTAAAAAAATTAATAATTAAAAAAAGGTAACCTCTAAGGGTTACCTTTAACTTACATACACACTTCACCCTTGCAAGATGAGCAGTATTTACATCTGCCTAATGAGTCTCTTGTGGGCGCCATTGTTACCTAATATTTAATTTTTAAAAATTTACTAAAAGTATAACATAATTAGTTTTAAATTTCAATTAAATTTATTTAATATTAATTGAATTATCCATATTTAATTTAAATAACTTATAAATTTTATTTTTCCAATTCTACTGTGTATTTCAATCTCTTCAATCCATTTTTTATAGCTTTTATCTTTAACTTACTTAATTTAGTATCAGATAACTCTTCAATAGGTGCATCTTGAATAGATGCAAGCTCTCCATAAGTATTTATCAACTTATCAATATCTTTCTTAGTTAACTTACTAATCTTTCCAAGAACTCTATATCCTTTAGGACTAATCTTATTATCTAAATTACTATAACTCTTTCTATATCCTAAAGCACTAGAAAAGTTCTCTATCTCCAATAACTCTATATTTGTAAGATTCGCTATCTGTGACATAACATCTTCATAAGTTGAATCACTGCTCATATAGTCACTTAAAAATTCTTCCATATCCTCGTTAATGTCTTGTTCTAAATCTTTAAGTTGAAGATCCATCAATCTTCCCTCTGTTCCAAGCTCTATAACATACCCTTTTAATTCATCATCAATTCTTCTCATCATCTCAAATCTTTGAAGAACTTGAGCTACATCATACAAAGTTACAATATCATCTAATTCTAATATTGTAAGATTAGCCAAGGATTTATCTAAAACATATCTATATCTCTCCATAGTCTTTAAAGCTTGAGCAGCTTCACTTGTTATCTCTGACATATTTTTTAACTTATATCTTATGTCTCCTTTATATAAGCTTACAACTTTTTTTCTTTCTGAAACAGCTATTACAAGTTTTCCTGTTTGTTTTCCTGCTCTTTGAGCTGTTCTATGTCTAGTTCCACTTTCTTCTGATGAATAATTTCTATCAACTTGTAAATGCACATTAGCATAAAGTATTTTTTTACATTCGTCATCAACTATTATGGCTCCGTCCATTTTAGCTAATTCAAAAACTCTCTCTGGTGTATAATCGCAGTTTATTACAAATCCACCATCGAGCATCTTTTCAACTGTTTCATCAATTCCTACTACAATAAGAGCACCTATTCCACCATCAAGAATATTGTCTATTCCATCTCTAAGAGGTGTTCCTGGAGTTATTTGCATCAACATTGATTCTAGCTTTTTATTGACCATCTTTATTCATCCTTTCTAAAAGTTCTTCTAAATTTTTTAAATATATTAATTTTAATTTATATTTATGACTATTTTTTTCTATTTCTTTTCTGTTAGCTTCTGGAATATATACCCCTTTAAAGCCTAATTTTTCTAGTTCTCTTAATCTTTTTTCAATAAAGAAAACCTTTCTTATCTCTCCACGTAATCCTAATTCTCCAATAGCAGCTATTTTTTGACTTATTTCTACCCCTTTATATACAGACATAAGAGATATCAATACAGCTAAATCTGCTGCTGGATCTGCTATACTTAATCCTCCAGGAATATTTACAAAAAGATCTTTCATTCCCAATGCCATATGCATCTTTTTCTCAGCAATTGCTGTTAATATTTGAATTCTATTTCTATCAAATCCTTGAACTATTCTTTTAGGTATTCCTATACTTGTTTCTGTTATTAGAGTTTGAATCTCAAGTAAAAATACTTTTGTTCCCTCTAATACAGGTACAACCATACTCCCTGCATTTTTTTCATCTCTCTCACTTAAAAAATATTCAGATGAATTTTTTATCTCTTTCATTCCATCTTCTTCCATACTAAAAACTGCCAACTCATTAGTTGATCCAAATCTATTTTTAGTACTTCTTAAAATTCTATAAAAGAGTCCCTCTTCTCCCTCAAAGTTAAATACAGCATCAACCATATGTTCTAACATCTTAGGTCCTGCTACTTTACCATCTTTAGTTATATGTCCAACAATAAAAAAAGAAATATTATATTTTTTAGCAAGTTCTATAATCTTTAAAGTACATTCTCGAATTTGTGTAGGTGTTCCTGGAATTGAGTCTATATTTGAATTATATAATGTTTGAATAGAATCTACAACTACAACTTTAGGTTTTTTTGAAATTAGATACTCATATATATTAGCCATATCTGTTTCAGCCATCAAAAACAGATTATCACTCTCAATCTTTAATCTCTCTCCTCTATTTTTTACTTGAGAAGGAGACTCCTCACCTGAAATATAAATTACACTTCCATAAGCAGTATACTCTTTAGCTACTTGTAAAAGAAGAGTAGATTTTCCTATTCCAGGGTTCCCAGTAACTAATACTACTTCACCTTGAAGTAGCCCTCCACCTAAAATTCTATCAAACTCTCCAATTCCTGTTATATATCTATCTGTTTGTTCTTGCTTTATCTCTTTAAAGGGAAATACCTTTTCAGATATCTCTTTTACTGATGCTGTTGTTGCCACTACAGGAGCTCCAACCGTTACACTTTCTATCTCTTCTTCAAAAGTTCCCCACTCATTACATTGAGGACATTTTCCCAACCACTTAGGAGATTTATATCCACATTCACTACACACATAAAAACTTTTATTTTTTGCCACAACAACACCTATCCTTTGATAGTTTTTGCTTTTTCCCTCACTATCTCAGCAATTTTATCATCAACAAATATATCTAGTCTTGCTCCTACCATAGCAGCTTCCCTTACAGAACTCGAACTTAAATACATATATTCTCTTGCTGCTGGAATAAATATTGTATCAACATCTCCATCTGAAAGATCATGATTTGCAAAAGCATAGCCTAATTCATATTCATAATCTGATACAGCTCTCAGTCCTCTTATAATTATATCAGCATTATTTTCCTTCATAAAATTAATTAGAAGTCCATCAAAACTTTTTACTTCTATTTTATCACTATCTTCTCCAACTAAAAGTTTTATCATATTTTTTCTCTCTTCTAAAGAAAACCAACATTTTTTATTAGTATTATTCATAACTGCAACAATAAGTTTATCAGTTATTTTAAGAGATTTTTTTATTACATCATAATGCCCTTTTGTTATTGGATCAAAGCTCCCTGCATAAACACCTATTTTCATGTTATCTCCTCTATTTAACTAGAATTATCTCATATTGAGTATCGTTATTTGTTCCTATTTCTAGCTCTATACTTTTCCCTTTATTTTTTAGATATTCTTTCATTATATCAAAATATACTTCAGTAAAAGATTCTTTAAGTCTCTTTGAAAGTACAACTTTTATCTTACTTATATCCCTATCATCTGAAGATAACTTTATCTCTTTTATAAGCTCATGAACTAAAGCATCTTGAGATTTTATCTTACCAGTTCCATTACAATATGGACATACCTCTTGATAATAATAAGCTAATGGCTTTCCAGTTCTTTTTCTTGTCATCTCAACAAGACCTAAATCTGTAAAATGTACTATATTATTTTTAATTCTATCTTTTTGTAAATTTTTCTCTAGTTCTTCAATAACTCTAACTTTATCCTCTTCTACTCTCATATCAATAAAGTCAATTATTATAATTCCACCAAAGTTACGAAGCCTCAACTGCCTTGGTATCTCTCTAGCTGCCTCTACATTGGTATTTACAACTGTTTCCTCTAAATTATAACTACCTGTATTTTTTCCTGTATTTACATCTATACTTATTAGTGCCTCTGTCTTTTGAATTACAAGATAACCTCCACATTCAAGCCATACAACTTCATTTAAAGCCTTCTCTATCTCTTCACTTATTCCATATAGATCAAAAATCTCTTTCTCATCACTATCTCTATATAGTTTAATCTTAGTTTTCAATGTCTTTTCACTGAAAGCATTTACATAGTCTATTATCTCCCAATAAACCTCTTCATTATCAACTATAAGTTCATCTATATCATTTGAAAAGATATCTCTCAATACAGTTGTTACTATTCCATTATCTTTATATAGAACCTCTCCTATTTTAGCTCCCTTAATCTTTTTCTCAATATCTTCCCATTTTTTTACAAGATATTCTATCTCTCTTTCAAAGTGGAACTCACTTTTTCCATAGGCAGCTGTTCTAATAATTACTCCCATATTCTCTGGTTTTATATCTTTAAAAATATTTTCTAGTCTTTCTCTTTCTTCTTCATCTTTAATCTTTTTAGAAATAGCTATATGATCATTATTTGGCATCAATACCAGATATTTTCCTGGTATTGTAAAGTGTGTTGTTACTCTTGCTCCCTTATTTCCACGAGGTTCATTTAAAATTTGTACTACTACTTCATCACCAACAGTTAAAATATCCTCTATTGGTCTATTACTATTCAATATTCCATCTAAATATTTCTCTTCAAACTCTCTTAAATCATTTACATAAAGGAATCCATTCTTTTCCAATCCTATATTTACAAAAGCTGATTCCATTCCTGGAAGAACATTGGCAACTTTTCCCTTATAAATACTTCCATTTATTCTTCCTTCCTCTTCTCGCTCCACTAGGATTTCAACCACTTTTCCATCTTCAATTATAGCTGCTCTAGATTGAAAGTCATCTATATTGATTACTATTTGATTCATTGCTCTCCTCTCTAAGGATCTCTACTCTTGAATATATTTTTCCATTTACAACAACTATATCTTTTGATAAACTGTTGTCTATTTTTATATTAAAATACTCCTTTAATCTTAATCTATTCGCTTTTTTTATTCCAACTATTTTAGATATATTCACCTCTGCTGTTTCAATATCTAATTTTTTCTCTTTATCTGCAATTTTTTTCAAAAAATTATAATAGATCTCTGTTTCAACTAATTCTCTAAAAGCAGGATGGAATGGTCCACCTAAAACTACACCATCTTCTCTTAGATCTTCACTTGGTTGAAGTCCAACTCTAATTACATTAACACCATTTAATTCAAGAAGTGTATATATTTTTCTAGTTCTTTCTACAGCCTCTTCAATAGAGAGAGCATGATACTTCCCTTTTAAAAACATATCCTCTAACTTAGTATTTTTTATAACTAAAGTTGGGTATATTCTAGCTACATCTGGTTGCATCTCTACAGCTCTCAATGCTGTTAAATAATCACTTTCTATTGTTGCCTCTGGTAATCCTATCATCAGTTGAATTCCTAGCTCTATTCCATACTCCTTTAAAAGTTTACAAGCCTCTGCTACCACTTCAACTGGATAATATCTCGCTGTTGCCTTTAAAACTTTCTCATCTAAAGATTGTACCCCTAGTTCAACAGATGTTACCCCATACTTTTTTAATTGCTCCACTATCTCTCTATTGATACAATCTGGTCTTGTAGATAGTCTTATTCCATCTATTAACCCTTTTTTTATATATTCATATACTGTTTCTAAATATTCTTTTTGAAGTTTTAAAGAAATTCCTGTAAAAGTTCCACCAAAAAATGCCACCTCTTTCTTGGAATTTTTTGGAAGAGTTTCTAAATACATTTCTATAATTTTTCTGACATCTTCCATAGTCACATCTGTTTCACGACCATTTATCTTCTTTTGATTACAGAATACACAAGCATTTGGACAACCAAAATGGCTTATAAATATCGGTATATTATAGTGTTTCATGGATTTTTACTCCTAATTTTTTACATAGTTCTTTAGCTGCAGATTGCTCAGCACTTTTCTTATTTTTTCCAGTTCCACTTCCAACCATTTCCCCAACTGTTACTGCAATTTCAAATACTTTTTGATGATCTGGTCCTGTTTCATTTACAACTTGATAAATAGGTATTAATTTATACTCTCTTTGACTATACTCTTGTAATATAGTTTTAAAGTCTAAAATATCCTCATTTTTATCAACATGATCTATAGAATCTTGTATATGACTTAAAGCATATTTTTTAGCAGTTTCAAAATTTGAATCTAAATAGATAGCTCCTAAAATAGCTTCAAAAGCATCTCCTAAGATAGAACTTCTATCTCTTCCTCCTGTCATCTCCTCTCCTTTACTTAAAAGAAGATATTTTCCTACATCCATTTTCTTTGAAATTTCTGCTAATACTGGCTCACTTACTACCATAGATTTTATTTTGGCTAAATCTCCCTCTGTTGAGTTCTCATGACTTTTATACAAATATTCAGTAACGACAAGATCTAGAACTGCATCTCCTAGCAGTTCTAGTCTTTCGTTGCTTATTTTTTTGTATCTTCTGTGTTCATTTCCAAAAGATCTATGGATAAGTGAATTTTTTAAAAGCTCTTTATTCTTAAATGAATAACCTAAATTTTCTTCTAGCTCTAAATAATTCTTCTTCAACTTATCCTCCTATATTCAATTATTTATATTTTCTCATTGCTATTACAGCATTATGTCCACCAAATCCAAGAGAACTTGACATTGCTACATTAATTTCTCTTTCTACTGGTGTATTTGGTGCATAGTTTAAATCACATATTGGATCTGGATTATCATAGTTAATTGTTGGTGGTATTATTCCTGTATCTATTGCCATAGCTATTAATACAGCTTCAATTCCTCCAGCAGCTCCTAGTCCATGTCCTGTTGCTCCCTTTGTAGATGAAACAACTAATTCATTTGCTCTATCTCCAAAAGCTGTTTTTATTGCCATTGTTTCATTTTTATCATTAGCAGGTGTTGAAGTTCCATGTGCATTTATATAGTCAACTTCTTCAGGATTGATATTTCCTTCTTTCATAGCCATTTTAAATGCTCTTGCTGCTCCTTCTCCTCCATCAGCTGGTGCTGTAATATGGTAAGCATCGCAAGTTTCTCCATATCCTACTACTTCAGCATATATTTTAGCTCCTCTAGCTTTTGCATGTTCTAATTCTTCAAGAATAATGATTCCTGCTCCCTCTCCCATTACAAATCCATCTCTATCTGCTGAGAATGGTCTTGATGCTTTTGCTGGCTCATCATTTCTAGTAGATAATGCTTTCATGTTAGCAAATGCATTCATAGCAAATGGAGTTATAGATGCCTCTGCTCCTCCAGCTATCATAACTTTAGCTCTTCCATTTTTTATCATTTCAAAAGCATCTCCTACTGAGTGAGTTCCAGCAGCACATGCAGTTACTATTGATTTATTAGGTCCTTTTGCTCCATAATAGATTCCAATATTTCCAGCAGCCATATTAGCTATCATTCCTGGGATTGTAAATGGAGATATTCTTCTAACTCCTTTTTCTATCATTGTTCCATGTTGAGCTTCAAATATCTCAATTCCTCCTATACCAGAAGAAACAATAACTCCAACATCTTCACAGTTATTTTCATCTATAGTTAATTTAGAATCTTCTAAAGCCATTTTTGTTGCAGCTAAAGCAAATTGAGTATTTCTAGCTAATTTTTTTATCTCTTTTTTCTCAATTCCAAATTCTAAAGGATCAAAGTCTTTAACTTCTCCTGCTATTTTTACTGGCATATCTGTAGTATCATATGATTTTATTAGATCTATTCCAGTTTCCCCTGCTAAAATTCTTTTCCAACTTTTTTCTAGACCTGTTCCCAATGCTGTTATTAGTCCTAGTCCTGTAACTACTACTCTATTCATCTGTTCACCTCTATTTTTTTTAATATATATAAGTAACGGGGTACTTTTTGAATACCCCGTTACTTAAAATATCTGATTTTCTTCTTATTTGTGAGCTTCTACATAATCAATAACGTCTTGAACTGTTTTGATTTTTTCAGCTTCAGTATCAGGAATTTCTACTCCAAATTCTTCTTCGAAAGCCATTATTAATTCAACTGTATCTAGTGAATCTGCTCCTAAATCTTCTACAAAGCTAGCCTCTGCAGTTACTTGTTCTGGATCAACGCTTAGTTGTTCAACAACTATTTCTCTTATTTTATCTAACATTTTTTTCCTCCTTAAATTTCTTTTATCTATAGTATTATACTTAGATTTTACATTATATTTTCAAAATCTTCAAGCTTTTCTATATTTTTTACTTGGATTTCTTTATCTATTTTTTTAATAAGTCCAGCTAAAACTTTTCCTGGTCCAATTTCATAGATTTGTGTAACCCCTTCAGCTTTTAGTTTTTGAATAGTTTCAACCCATCTTACTGGACCAAAACTTTGTTTGTATATCTCTTCTTTTATCTCATCTACATTTTGAAGAACTTCAGCTGTAGTATTAGCAACTAATTTAACATCTGTCATTTGGAAGTTATATTTTTCAGCTTCCTCTTTTAATTTCTCTCCTGCCTCTTGCATAAGTGATGAGTGGAAAGGTCCTGATACAGCTAGTGGCATTGCTCTTCTTGCTCCTGCTTCTTTTAAAGCTACACAAGCTCTTTCAATAGCATCTTTTTGCCCAGCTATAACTGTTTGTTTAGGCTCATTAAAGTTTACTGCTTCAACAATTCCTTCTACATTTTTTAATGTTTCTACTATTTTATCTGAGTCAAGTCCAATAATTGCAGCCATTCCACCATTAACTTTAACAGCTACATCATTCATGAACTTTCCTCTTGCACTTGTAAGTTTTACTGCTTCATCTATACTTAAATATCCTGCTGCTCCAAATGCTGCATACTCTCCAACAGAGTGTCCTGCTACAAAATCAGCTTTTATTCCTTTTTCTTCTAGTAATTTAGTAAGTATTAAACTCATTGAAACTATTGCTGGTTGAGTATTTTTTGTTTCTTTTAATGCTTCTTCTGGTCCTTCAAACATAACTGTTTTTAGATCAAAATCTAAATTTGAGAAAAGTTTATCAAACTCTTTTCTAGCTAGTTCATTATTTTCATATAATTCTTTTCCCATTCCTACATATTGAGCTCCTTGCCCTGGGAAAACAAAAGCTATTTTAGACATAATACCCCCTTCTATTAATTACACCTGTTTTTTTAATATATCACAGCTTAAAAATTATGTCAATAATTAATAAGCCCATTTCATTATTATTGATCCGTAAGTAAGTCCTCCACCGAATCCAGTAAGGGCTATTAAATCTCCTTTTTGAATTAGTCCTTTTTCTTTTGCTTCACCAAGTGCTAATCCTATTGATGCAGCAGAAGTATTACCATATTTATTTAAATTTAAATAGAATTTCTCCATAGGTACATGAATTCTCTTTGCTGCTGATTCAATAATTCTAACATTTGCTTGATGAGGGAATATCATTTTTAACTCTTCAGCTTTTACATTAGCTATTTTTAAAGCCTTATTAGTAGCAAGTGGAAGTGCATGTACAGCAAATTTAAATACATCATGCCCTTTCATTACTAAGAAGTTTTCTTTATTAGCTATTGTTTCTGCATCATTAGGTTTTTTACTTCCTCCAGCTGGTATTTTAAGGATCATATCATCTTCACCTTCAGCTCCAAGATGAGTAGAAAGCATTCCATAACCATCTTCAACTTCTGAAACTATTGCTGCTGCTGCTCCATCTCCAAAAAGTATACAGTTACTTCTATTTTCCATATCTACTATTCTTGAAAGAACTTCTCCTCCCAATACTAAGATATTTTTATATACTCCTCCTCTTACCATTGATCCTGCTATTGTAAGAGCATACATAAATCCACTACATGCTGCATTTACATCAAAACAAGGGATTTGTTTTACTCCAAGCTTATTTTGAACTAAACAAGCTGTACTTTGTGTAATATAATCTGGAGTAACAGTTGCAACTATTATCATATCTAAATCTTCAGCTGTCATATTTGCATCTGCTAAAGCTTTTTTAGCAGCTTCTACACATAGATCTGAAGTTGCTTGTTCAGGAGCTGCATATCTTCTTTCCTCTACTCCTGTCATTGTTCTTATCCATTCATCAGTTGTATCTAGTATCTTTTCAAAATCAAAGTTTGTCATAACTTTTTCTGGTACATAGTATCCAAGTCCTTTTATTCCTACGCTTTTGAACTCCATCTATCTCCTCCTATTTCTCTTCTACTTCTGTATTATCTATATCTATAACTTTCTTCATTTCTTCTACGAAATTTAATTTTGCAAATTTTTCAGCAACTTTAATTGCATTTTTAATTGCCACAGCATCTGAATTTCCATGAGCTTTGATAGAGATTCCATTCAATCCTAAGAAAATAGCCCCTCCATACTCTGAAGAATCCATTTTTGATTTTACAACTTTTAAAGCTGGCATTAAAAGTAATGCTCCTAATTTATATATAAAGCTCTTTGAAACTTCTGTTTTAATAACATCTAATATAAATTTACCTATTCCCTCTGCAGTTTTTAAAACCATATTTCCTGTAAATCCATCAGTTACTACTACATCTATATTCCCATTCATAACTTCTGTACTCTCTACATTTCCAACAAAATTTATACTTTTATTTTCTTTTAATAGATTATATGCCTCTCTAGTAACTTCGTTTCCTTTTCCCTCTTCAGTTCCTATATTTAAAAGTCCAACTTTAGAGTTTTTTCTTCCTAATAGAATTTCCATATACTTAGATCCCATCATAGCATACTGATTTAAAAATTCAGGCTTACAATCAGCAGTAGCTCCAACATCTAACATTAACATATGTCCTTTTTTATTTGGAAACATTGTTGCAATAGCTGGTCTTAAAACCCCTTTTATTCTCTTTAATTTTAATTGGCTAGCTGTTATTAAGGCTCCAGTATTTCCTGCTGAAACAGAAGCACTCACTGTTCCATCTTTTACAAGTTCTAAAGTTCTATTCATAGATGAATCTTTTTTGCTTTTTACAGCAACAACAGGCTCATCTGTCATCTCTATTATCTCTCTAGCATCAACTATTTCAATTTTTTCTTTATTATATTTATATTTAGAAAGTTCAGCTTCAATAACCTCTTTTTTCCCAACAAGAACTAATTCTAATTCACTTACTTCTTCTAATGCAGCGACAGCTCCTTTTATTGTTTCCAAAGGTGCATTATCCCCACCCATAGCATCTAAAGCTATTTTCATCTTTTCCTCCTAAATTTAAAGTCTATCTTTATATATTATACATTAAATTTTTTATTTATAAAACTATATATTTCAAATATTACAAAATTAATTTATTTTTTAAACTATCTAGAATATCATAACACAATATCCAAAAAAAACAAGCTAATTCTTATCTTTAATCTTTAGAAACAAAAAAATAAAAAAAGACAAGATTTCATCCTCTTGTCTTTTTTTATTTTTTAACAACTAAGTTTTAATTACTCAGCGTCTCCAGCTAAAACTTTTTTACCATTGTAATCTCCACAGTTTAAACATACTCTGTGAGGTCTTTTTGGTGCTCCACAAGCTTCACAAGTTGTTAGACCAATTCCAGTTAAAGCATGATGAGATCTTCTCATATTCTTTTTAGCCTTAGATGTCTTTTTCTTAGGTACTGCCATCTTAGTTTCCCTCCTACTACACTCATATTTAAAAATTTAATTTTTTATTTGTAATAATTGTTGCCACCTAGAATCTATTCCATGATTGCTATATTTTTCTATTTCAGAATCATCTTCACATTCAGGATCACATTGTGGATATGGGGGCAAATCAAGTATTATATACTCTCTAACCAAATTAACAAGATCTATCTCTCCATCTATGATTTCATCATAAATTTCATTACTGTCAATTTCACATTCAACCTTTAAATTTCTCATATATTGTCTATATGCACTTTCATCTAAAAAAGTTCCTGTAAATTCTCCAGTTAGATCTTCTTCAATGTTTTTTAAACATCTTACACATTGAACTTCAATTTTTGTAGAATACTTTCCACTAACTTCAACCTTACCACTTCCATCTGAAATAGCTGTTCCTACAATATGAAGTTTATCTTTAAGTACTACATCATCTATTGTATCAACGTAAAAATCAAATTCTATTGTATTATTAAGAGCGCTGCTAAAATCCTTTATCTTTAATTTCAAGACAACCTCCTCCAATCTATACCTAGATATTTTACTAATTTTTTTAAACCTTGTCAAGTAAAATTTCTTAACATTTATTTTATTTTACACATTGAAAAGGAATTCCATTAAATCTCCATCTTTAACTATGTACTCTTTTCCTTCAAGTCTTAAAACTCCAGCTTCTTGAGCACCTTTCCATCCTGAATACTTAATAAAATCTTCAAAAGAAACAACTTTTGCTCTGATAAATCCTTTTTCAAAATCTGTATGAATCTCTCCTGCTGCTTTTGGAGCTGTATCTCCTATTTTTATAGTCCAAGCTCTTACCTCTTTAACTCCAGCAGTAAAGTAAGTTTGAAGTCCTAATAATTTAAATCCTGCTCTTATAAGTCTATTTAATCCAGCTTCTTCTACTCCAAGAGCTTCTAAATACTCTTGCTTGCTCTCTTCATCATCCATCTCTTGTAACTCTGCCTCAACTTTAGCTGAAACTATTACAACTTCTGATCCTAAATTAGCTGCATACTCTTTTACTTTTTCTACATATTCATTTCCTGCTGCTAAATCATCTTCAGATACATTTGCTGCAAAAATCATAGGTTTTAAAGTTAGTAATTGGTATGTTCTTAATAATTCTAACTCTTCTGGTGTTAATTCCATAGTTTTTAAAAGTTGAAACTCTTCTAAGTGAGCTTTACATTTAGTTAAAACTGGCATTAACTCCATTGATTCTTTATTTTTATTTACAACTAATTTTTTATGTTTTTCTATTGCTTTATCTATTGTTTCCATGTCAGCAAAAATAAGCTCTGTATTAATAACTTCAATATCTCTTATAGGATCTACAGAACCACTTACATGGATTACATTATCATCTTCAAAACATCTTACAACTTGGCAAATTGCTGCTGTTGTTCTGATGTTTGAAAGGAATTTATTTCCTAGTCCCTCTCCCTTAGCTGCTCCTTTTACAAGCCCTGCTATATCTATAAATTCAACTGTTGCTTGTACTATTCTTTGTGGATTAATTATTTCAGCTAATTGATCTAATCTTTTATCTGGTACAGTTACCATTCCAACATTTGGTTCTATTGTACAAAAAGGATAGTTTGCTGCCTCTGCTGCTCCAGCCTTTGTTATTGCATTAAAAAGTGTAGATTTCCCAACGTTTGGAAGTCCTACTATTCCGATTCCTATCATTAAAAAGCCCCTCCTAAAAATTTATATTACTCTAAATTTTAACATATATTAGAGGTTTTGTAAATACTAAGAAAAAAATGAGGCTAGTCATATTGACTAGCCTTTATTTGTGATTTTAGGGTCTCACAACAAAAATAGAAAATCCTCTCAAATATATTATTTAAACATATTTATAAAGAATGTAATAACTGTTGCATTTGTAAAATCTATAAATAATGCTCCTACTACTGGTAATACAAAGAATGCTCTTGGAGCTGGTCCATTTTCCTTAGTGAAAACTTCCATATTTGCCATTGCATTTGGTGTTGCACCTAAACCAAATCCACAATGTCCTGTTGCCATAACTGCAGCATCATAATCTTTTCCATTGAATCTAAATGTTATAAAGTATGCAAATAATGCCATTATTGCTGTTTGAACTAATAATATACTTATAATAGGAATTGCTAAATCTGCTAGTTCCCATAATTTTAATGTCATTAGTGCCATTGCTAAGAATAAAGATAGAGCTATATTCCCTGTAATAGCTATTTCATTCATAGGAAGATTTTTCTTTTGCATATCAGCTATATTTCTAATTATAGCAGCAATAAACATAGGTCCTATATATGCTGGAATTACTATTCCATATTTTTTTAAGAATGGAGCAATACAATATCCTATACCCATTGATAATGCAATTACAACAACTGCACTAAATAAAGTTTCTTCTGATACTGGTTTCTCGTCATTTTCTTCTAAAGCTTCTACTATTCCTTCTCTATCTTCTAAGCTAGGTTTCAAATTATATTTATCTCTCAATCTCTTTGCAACTGGTCCTCCAATTAAACATCCAGCTATCAATCCATAAGTAGCTGCTGCTATTGAAACTGATAATCCTCCAGTTACTCCAAACTCTTCAAGCACAGGTCCAAAAGCCCCTGAAGTTCCATGTCCTCCAGTTAGTGGAACTGATCCTACTGCTAGTCCTAAAAGAGGGTGTTCACCAAACATTTTTGCCATAGATACACCAACAATATCTTGAATTATAACTAAAACTGTAGCTGTTATTAAGAATACAATAACTCCTACTCCACCTTTTTTCAATAATTTTCCACTAGCTGTAAATCCTATTGTAGTAAAGAATATTGTCATTAAAAAATCTTTTAAAATGTTGTCAAAACTAAAGCTAAAAGCTCCTGTATTATGTCCTATCAATAAAAGTATCGAAAATATTACTCCACCTACAACTGGAGCTGGAATAAAAAATCTTTCTAGAAAATTAACTCTTTTCTTTATCTCTCTCCCTAATAAAAGTACTAATATTGATATTGCCAAAGTTTCCGCCATATTAAAGTTTAATTCTAACATAAATTCCCTCCAAATTATTTAATTTTAATCTAAAAAGATTAAAATCCTATAATCTGAGGACTCTTTTCTCATCTCTTTGTAATATAGTTTTCCTAAAATAAAAAATCTCTTTTATTCCTGAATTTATCTTTTTTAATGAAAACTCTATCTTAGTAACCTGTTCTAACTTCTCCTCTAAGTTTTCAAGAAGATTATTATTATTATCCCTATCTAGTTTAGAAATTTCTCCTTTAACTTCATTTATTATTAAGGGAATATAATTTTTTAAATTTGTATCATATGTTGAAAGAATCTTTGTTATCTCTTTTTTTTCTTGTGGTGAATTATTAAAAGATAGTGAATTTCTATTTATATTAACTAATAATAGAAAAATAACTAGAAAACTATAACCTAAAAAAGTCAATTTTCTTTTCATAATTTCACCCCCATCTTTTTATAATTTTTATATCATTTTAGTATGGAAAAGTCAATATTTTTAATAAATTATTTTAAAACAATACAAAAGGGAAAGATAATCTCTTTCCCTTTTAAAGTTAATTAATTTCCTGCTGAATGTAAAGCTGCTTCATCAGCTAACTTTTCTGCTGCTGTTTTCAATCTTACTTTTGGTTCTGATGGTAATCCAAACTTAGGAATAACTCTGTCAAATCCTGTTAATGTTAGTAATAACATACTTGCTACTGCTACATATGCTATAAAGTTATATTTGATTATATCCATCGGCATAAAATCATGCAAAGGATACACTGTTGTTGCTATTCCTATATAGAATCCTATGTATACGTGCCATGGAATTAATTGAGATCCAAATACACCCATTGCGTCACTAAATGTTGCGTTTCTTAGTTTTAATGTATACATATCTTCTTCACTTGCTACTACGTTCTTTTCTACTAGGTTTCTAATGATTGGTCCTATTGTTACTATTTGTGCCATCTCATCTGCTAGTGCCATATTTCCAAATATTGATAACATTCCATTCCAGAACATTAATTGTCTTACATTTTTTGAGATCTTTCCTACTAATGTTGATATAGGCTTAAAGGCATCCATTACCTTCATTATTCCTCCGAAAGCTGCTACCCACATCATCATTACCACAACCCATGCTCCTGCATCTGCGAAACCTTTCATTACTAGGTCATTTAAATAGTCAGTTGTACTTCCTACTGTTCCAGCCATTTTTCCTAAGACATATGCTGCTGCTATTCCTGCAAATAGACAGATAAAAGTTTGGTATCCCATAAATGCCAATGCAAGAACTATTATTAGAGGTATAATCATGTAGTAAGGCACTCCATCTCTTACTTGATTTAAAAGTGTTACTGCTGATTCTCTTTCTTCTGCTAGTTTTACCCATACTTCTTGAGGTATTTGGTTAATCGCATCTGCTCCATTTCCTGCTGTTCCTGGTAGTCCCATTGTAATTCCTGCTACTCCAAATAGTATTATTCCTGTTAATAAAACTAATCCTGACCATACACCTTGGTGTCTAATTCTTCTAACAACTTCTACACCTTGAATTCCTGAACTTACTATTGTTGTATCTGAGATAAGTCCTATATTGTCTCCAAAACAAGCTCCTCCTGCTATTGCTCCTACTGTTAATGGTAAGCTTCCACCAACTATGTGATTCAACCATAAGAAGATTGGTGCACAGGCTGCGAATGTTCCCCAGCTTGTTCCTGTTGCAATAGATAGCACAGCTGTTACTATCGCTCCTACTAAAGCTACTGTTTTAGCTGTTATTCCAAGATTTAAAGCCATATTGATAATTGCTGCTCCAACTCCTGTAGACATAAATGATTCTGCCATTGCATAAGCTGCCATTAAGATAAATAAAGCTATTGTTATCTCTCTTACATTAGCTATTGCTGCATCAAGTATATAAGAAAATTTTTTCTTTTCTGTACACATTGCCACTACTGCTGCAACTATTGTTGCTAAAGGTGCTGCTATCAAAGCATCATAACCACTTATCATTAATATTGCTAAAACTACTACTGGACTTAACTTTATTATCGCGATCATATTTTTTCCCTCCAATTTTTTTAGTTATATAGTAAAAAAAATTGGAAAAATCAGATCCGCAGAACCCGAAATTTATCTCGGTATATTATTTTATAACATGGGGGATTATACTCACATAATTTATATTTAATTATATGATAATCCAACTCTTGTTTCTCAACATTTTTTGCTTCAAAAATAGACTGATCAAAAATTTTATCACTACTTTTATCTTTGAAAACTATACTTTTTATTGGTTCTATCTTTTTTAATAAAATACCTGTATAATTTTTCTCTTTTTTCCTATCTTGATTTTCATTCTTAACAAAAGGATTTTGTAATTTTATTATCTTTATATTGGGAGATAATTGAGAATTTAAAGAAATATTATTTATTGAAACTGCAAAAGCTATTAAACATACTGTTAATATATAAAATAATTTTTTTCTCATTTCTCCCTCCTTCTATTATTTTTTATAAAGTTAAAGGCAGTTTTTTAAACTGCCTTTAAGTATCCCTATTTTCCTGCTGCCTCGTCAGCTCTCTTTTCTTCTGCTGTTTTTAATCTTACTTTAGGTTCTGATGGTAATCCAAACTTAGGAATAAATCTATCAAATCCTGTTAATGTTAGTAATAACATACTTGCTACTGCTACATATGCTATAAAGTTATATTTGATTATATCCATCGGCATAAAATCATGCAAAGGATACACTGTTGTTGCTATTCCTATATAGAATCCTATGTATACGTGCCATGGAATTAATTGAGATCCAAATACACCCATTGCGTCACTAAATGTTGCGTTTCTTAGTTTTAATGTATACATATCTTCTTCACTTGCTACTACGTTCTTTTCTACTAGGTTTCTAATGATTGGTCCTATTGTTACTATTTGTGCCATCTCATCTGCTAGTGCCATATTTCCAAATATTGATAACATTCCATTCCAGAACATTAATTGTCTTACATTTTTTGAGATCTTTCCTACTAATGTTGATATAGGCTTAAAGGCATCCATTACCTTCATTATTCCTCCGAAAGCTGCTACCCACATCATCATTACTACAACCCATGCTCCTGCATCTGCAAAACCTTTCATTACTAGATCATTTAAATAGTCAGTTGTACTTCCTACTGTTCCAGCCATTTTTCCTAATGCATATGCTACTGCTATTCCTGCAAATAGACAGATAAATGTTTGATATCCCATAAATGCTAGTGCAAGAACTACTATTAGAGGTATAATCATGTAGTAAGGAACTCCATCTCTTACTTGATTTAGAAGTGTTACTGCTGATTCTCTCTCTTCTGCTAGTTTTACCCATACTTCTTGAGGTATTTGGTTAATTGCATCTGCTCCATTTCCTGCTGTTCCTGGTAGTCCCATTGTAATTCCAGCTACTCCAAATAATACAATTCCTGTTAATAGAACTAATCCTGACCAAACTCCTTGGTGTCTAATTCTTCTAACAACTTCTACCCCTTGAATTCCTGAACTTACTATTGTTGTATCTGAAATAAGTCCTATATTATCTCCAAAACAAGCTCCTCCAGCTATTGCCCCTACTGTTAATGGTAAACTTCCACCAACTATGTGATTTAACCATAAGAAGATTGGTGCACATGCTGCAAATGTTCCCCAGCTTGATCCTGTTGCAATAGATAGTACAGATGTTACAATAGCTCCTACTAAAGCCACTGTTTTAGCTGTAATTCCTAAATTTAGAGCCATATTGATAATTGCTGCTCCAACTCCTGTAGACATAAATGTTTCCGCCATTGCATAAGCTGCCATCAAGATAAATAAAGCTATTGTTATCTCTCTTACGTTAGCTATCGCTGCATCAAGTATAAATGCAAACTTTTTCTTTTCTGTATACATTGCTACTAATGCTGCAACTATTGTTGCTAGAGGTGCTGCTATTAAAGCATCAAAACCACTTATCATTAATATTGCTAGAACAACTACTGGACTCAATTTTAATATCGCGACCATATTTTTACCTCCAAAAAATTTTAATTTCAGATAAAACAAGTATTTATAACTTTAGTCGTTTCTATTTCTACAAAAAGAATAAAAAAATATACTCCCTAACCTATACTTTCCTTTTCTCTCTGTTCCCTAAAAAAATAAGAAAACACCTAATAGTTCTATCATATTTGTCATCCTTTAATATCTTTTTAGCATTTTTTTGTTTAAATGTCAAGCTTAATATTTATTTTCCAAACATTTATTCTGGAATTTTTATAATTATTTTTTCTATATTTTAAAATTTTTTATTGCTCTATAACTAAAAAAATACACCTTTCATGTTAAAAAAATAACATAAAAAGTGTATCTCTTTTTTATTATTCCTCTATTGGTACAGCTCTATGTCCCAACCCTATAACTACCTCATCTAATCTAAACATTCCTATTGTTAAAAAAATACATACTGATAGATGTTCTTTACATCTTGCTATTCCTATTTTTCCCCCAACATTAAATCCCACTGCCTTATCCATAATTTGAGCAATAGCCTCTCTTGTTGCTCCTGTTAAAGCTCCTTCATAAACATGAGACTCAGATATTATTCCATTTCTTTTTGAAGCCACTAAAGCTCTTTCTAAAATTTTAGATATAGAATCTACAACATTTCCTCCTATATCTACTGCAGCTGTTTTTATTCCTTGTTTTATATATTTTTCTTTTAATTCTATCTCTTCTTCTCTAGAGCTCATTGCCATTATAACTGAAGCTTTAGCTATATCTTTGCTTTTATATTGCATTCTACTACTCCTTTCAATTAATTTATTCTAAATTTTAATCTATTTTATTTTTCAAGGAGTACAACACAATATGACTTTACTCCACTTTCATCTCCTGTAAATCCTAATTTTTCTTCAGTTGTAGCTTTTACACTAACTTGATCTACTTCTATCTCTAAAACTTCTGCTATTCTCTTTCTCATAGCCTCTATATATGGTTTTACTTTTGGTTTTTGCAATACAATTATAGAATCAAGATTGATTATCTTATATCCTTTTGAATATATTAACTCTTTAACTTTACTTAGCAATAACATACTATCTATATTTTTATATTGCATATCTGTATCAGGAAAGTGTTGTCCTATATCTCCTAATGCTAATGCTCCTAACATAGCATCCATTATTGCATGTACTAATACATCTCCATCAGAGTGCCCTAATACACCCTTTGTATGAGGTATCTCAACTCCACCTAATACTAATTTTCTTCCTTCTGTTAAAACATGAACATCATATCCATTACCTATTCTTAACATCTTATCACTATTCCCATCTTTCATAAATTCTTTTATAAAACTCTAATATTTCATCTTTTGTTACAGTAGAAGTTCCCATTTTTCCTACAACTACTCCTGCTGCTGTATTCGCTATTTTAGCTGCTTCATGCCAAGAAACTCCTGATGCTGCTGCAAGAGTAAATACAGATATAACTGTATCTCCAGCTCCTGTTACATCATAAACCTCTTTTGCAAAAGTAGGAATATTTACTATCTTATCTTCAATAAAAAGACTCATTCCCTCTTCACTTCTAGTTAAAAGCAGATTATCTAATTGTAATTTTTTCTTTAATTCTTTACCTACTTCCTCCATATTAGTAGCTCTTTCCATTCCCAAACATTCTTTAGCCTCTTTTCTATTTGGTGTCATTGAAGTTGCTCCATAATAGTTTAAAGCATTTTTAGGCTTTGGATCAACTGTTACTATCTTTCCTCTATCTCTACACATTCTTACTATCTCTTTAGCTACCATTGGAGTAAGAACCCCTTTATCATAATCTGAAAGTATGACTGCATCAAGTTCATCTATCTTTGACTCTATATTTCTTAAAAGTGCATATTCTAAAAAAGTAGATATTGGAGTAATATCTTCCCAATCTATTCTTAAAAGTTGTTGATTACTTCCAATTATTCTTCTCTTTACTATAGTTGTTCTCTCTTTATCCCTGATTAATCCTGAAACATCTATTTTTTTATCAGCAAAAGCACCTAATAATCTCTCACCATTTGCATCATTTCCTATAACTCCAAAACATATTGTTTTAGCTCCTAAAGATGCCAAATTATTTACTACGTTTGCCGCTCCTCCTAACACAAATTTTTCTTCTTTTACATTGACCACTGGAACTGGAGCTTCTGGAGATATTCTTTCAACTGTACCATAGATATAATCATCTAACATTAAATCTCCAACTACTCCTATTTTGATATTTTTAAAATTATCTAGTATTCTCTTTAAATCAAAATCGTTTTTTACTTCCATATTTTGTCTCCTTTTTATTAAAATGCAGGATATATTTTTCTATTCTCTATCTCTTCAACCTGCTTATTTATTTCATTAAATTTCTTTTCTTCGTTCTCTTCTTCTATATCTACTTTTAATCTTACATAAATATCGGTTTTTTCTTTTTTTAGCTCCTTGCTTTTAAAAAAAATTCCCAAAACAGGAACATCCCCTAGTAACGGAACTTGACTATCTATATCATAAGTTGCTGAACGTTTTAATCCACCAATAAATATAGTTTCACCACTTCTCATTTTTACTGTAGTTTCTATACTTCTTCCTATTTTAGAACCACCATTTGAATTATATGTTCCTGTATCCTCTGCAATATTTTCATTTTTAACTTTTTTAAGCTTAAAATTACTTACCTCTATTTTTATTTTAAGAAATATGACTCCATTTTCTTCTATTGTAGGAGTTACTTTTAAAATTATTCCTGCCTCTTTAAAAATGGGGGTGTATGTAGTTTTCTCTGTATTATCATTTTCTTGTTTTTCTTCTCCTACAATTACCTCTTCTGTTATTTTAAATTCTCCCTCTGCTCCATCTGTAACTACTATTGAAGGCATTGCAGTTATCACTAAATCTTGAGTACTTTGTAAAAGATTTAATCCCATTCCCAAAATATCACTACCACTATTAAACTGTCTTATTAAGCTTATACCAGAACTTAGTATAGAACCAGCCCCTTCAATACTACTATTTCCTAATAATCCTATATCTGTTCCCGAATTTTTTTCTATACTTCCACTTGAACTATATAACCAATCAAAACCAAGTTCCTCAAAAAGATTCTCTGTTACATCAAAAATTTGGGAAGTTATTCTAACTTGCTTAACTTCCTTGTCTATCTCTTTTATAAATTCTTCAACCTCAGCTACAAATTTTTTATTTCCTGTTATCACAATAGAATTACTCTTTTCAAGAGAAACTATATCTACTACATCCCCATAAGTTCTAATTATAATCTTTTCTATTTCCTTAAAGTCTATATTCTTTAACCTTACTTTTTTACTACAAAATTCTTTAAAACTTATACTTTCATCTTTTAAAAGATTTTTTTGAGATATATTTTTATCACTATTTTTTCTCATTTTTATCTCTAAATCATTTATATTTTCTAAAAGTTTTATTATTTTGCTGGTGCTTTCATAGCCTACTTTCTCAAATTTTACCATATAAATTCCAGGATTCAAATTATTTATAACAAAATTTCCATCATATGTTGTTATAATTGAATTTATAACTAGATCTTTTATTGTAATCTTGACACCTTTTAATCCCTGTCTATCTCTTTCATCTACAACCTGTCCTGCCAGAATAACCTCATCTAAATTATTTTCTTTATTTTTAGAAAGTAATATTATCTCATCTATCTCTCTTAGCTTTAACTCATTTGCAACGCATATAGATTCTAAAATATTTTTTAAACTCTCTCCCTTGTAAAAAAACATATCTAGCTTTATATCTTTGCTTTTGTCATCAATTATTATACTTCTTTTAAATTCTTTAGATAAAATAGCTACAACATCTGATAACATCATATCTTTTAATTCTAAATCTTGTTCTATTTTTATTAAATTTAATTGTTTATTTTTTGTCTCTCCATTACTATTATAACAAATAAAAAAAATTAATAAAAGTACTAGATATTTTTTCATTTTATCTCCCCATTTTCTAAATAAATCCCATCTTCTTTTATTTTTATTCTATATTTTTTTCCATTCTTCTCTATTTTTTCATTTTCTAAAAAAATTTCACGTCCACCTTTTTTATACTTTAAAAGTAGATATCTATTTTTATTTAATTCTAAAATCTTTTTTTCTAAAATGTTTAATTCTTCAAAAGATAAAAATATTCCTTTAATTTCTTCATCTTCTTTTTCTATCTCTTTATCTTCTAAAATATTTAAAATATAGCCTGCTATCTTTAACTTTATTTTACTTTCATCTTCCTTTGTTTCAAAATAAATAGGTGTTTCTCCCAATGAAATTAATTTTTCTCCATTTTCTAACTCATTTATAAAATTTATTACCTTCCCTTTTTTTCCAACTATCTCATAACTTATATAAACTTTTCCTTCTCCCTCATCTCTCTCTTTTTCTACTCTACCAATTATTTTAAAATATAGGTTATTGCTTTTTAACTTTTTATATATTATTCTTTCAAATTCTCCTATATTTTTTAAACTTTTTTCCCTAATAATTTCTATATATTTATCATACTTTTGTTCTATTTCTCTATTCTTATTAGCTTGTGTTTCATAAATTTTTATCATAATCTCCTTTTCTTTTATAACCTTTTTTAATCTTACTTCATAATTTTCTATCTTTTCTTTACTATAAATCAATTTTTTATATGGAACACCACAACAAAAATAAAAAAATATTAGATTTATTACTATTAAAATTATCACTATTATTTTCTCTTTATTTTTTTGGAAATCGTCAATCTTTATCATAAATAAACCTCAACATCTAATTGAAAATTATAAATCTCCTCTTCAAATTTTATATAATCATGATTAAAGTTTTTAAATTTACTATTTTTTATTATTTTTTCTTGAAATTTCAATATTTTTTCTTCTGATATACTATTTCCTATTATTTTTAGTTTATTTTTTCCATCAAATTCTATATTTAAAATATTTAAACCTTTAGGTTTAATTTTCTCTATCTGTTGTAAAAGATTCCCTATTCTTAATTTTTTTAATTCTATTTTTTTTAATTCCTCTATTTTCAACTTTTCTTCCTCTTCAAGTACTAATATTTTTTCCTTTAACTTTTCTATTTTCTCTTGATTATCACCTATATCACTTTCTAAAATATCGATTTTATCATCAATTTTATTACAAAAATATTGAAGAGAAAAACCTAAAACTATTTGTAAAATAAAAATAATAAAAATTATTACTCCCCATTTTTTTATAATTTTTTCTTTTTTTAGTGAATCTAAATACTCTAAAGGTAAAAAATCATAATTATAATTATATTTAATATTTCCATTTTTCCAATCTTTAACTTCTATTTCTATGTTATCTATATTTTCAAAAATCTCTGCTACTTCTCTATCTTTTTCATAAAATGATATTTTATTTATTTTTTCTTCTTTAATCTCAAAAATATACTGTAAAATTTCATCTACTTCACTTTCTAAAATTTTATTTTTTTCTATTTCAATTAGAGAGATATCTTTGATCTTTCCTTCATTAAACTCTGTCAATACTACACTTTCTATATCTAAATCAATAAATAATTCATTGCTATCTTTTTCCACTTCCAAAGCCTTTAGAAAAAATGCTGGAATTATTCCAAACACCTTTCTTTTTTTCTCTTTTCCTTTTTTAATAATCGTTTCAACTATATCTCTCTCTAAAAGAACTAATATTATCTCTTCTAGTTCCTCATCTTCTGTTATAAAAATCTCTTTTTCTATATATTCCAAAGGATCATAATTTTCTATTTTCTCATCTAATATACTTTCTATTTCTAATTCTCGTTCTTTTTCATCTAAACCTTTTTCTAAAAATATTTTAACTATTTTAAAGTGATTATTTTCTAAAACTATAATTCCACTTTTTATTCCTCTCTCTATATCTTCTAAAATTATATATTCAATCTCTTCTTTTAATTTTTCTTTTCTTTTAAACATATTTATTTACCACAACCTCCCTTATTTTTTCTGAATCTGGAGTTTCTATATTGGTATTTCTAAATTTATATTCTAACAATACTTTAATTATAATTTTTAACTTTAATTCTCTATTTTCAATCTTTTTTTCCAATTCAATTTCAAAGGTATTCTTGGTTTTTTCATTTTTTAATATAGTACTTAATTTAGAATAAAAATTTTCTTCCCCTGCAACATATACTACTTTTCTATCTAAAAGTATTCTTCTTAATTGATATCCACCATCACTTATAACAATAACTCCATTTTTTTCTTCCCAAACTCTTTTTATATTTTTATTTCCTGCAAAATAATCTAAACTCTCACTATATATCCCTTTAACTACTCCCTTTTCAATTTTATAAAATTCATTATAAATAATAGTTTCTATATTCTCTTTTTCAAATCTTAATTTTTGTCCCTCTAAAGAGCTAATGATTTTTTTCCCTTTAGAATAAACCATTTGATACCCTATAAAAAGAACTCCCATTATAATTGTTACAATAAAAAATACACTTAATATCAGAAAACCTTTTTCTCTACATTTTTCTTCCTTTAAGTGCATACCCTTTCAACTCCTTTATATAATTTATATTCTTTTTTATGTTAATAACTATTTTTATTCCATTTTTATCTTGTTCAAAATATCCATCTATATTTTCAAATACAATATCTTCACTTTCAAAAAATATTCTTCCTCCTTGATTGCTACATTGAGAAATCATAAACATATTTCCATTGAATCTATAAAAATAGTATCTTGAATATATTTTTTCTTTTTTTACATATGGAATTTCTAAAAATAAAGCATTTCCTCTCTCTTTCATATTGCTAAAAAATTTTTTGTCCAATATTGTTGGACGAATCCCTACTAACTGATATACTCCCTTTCCATCAATTAAATTTTCTTTTCCCTCATAAATTTCATTTCCAAAGCTACTGTCTACTATCTCTCGCTCTAACATCTCTATCAATCTAGCACTATTTCTTTCTACTCTTTCTCTAATAATAAAACTCCTTTCCATTTTCAAAGTTAATCTTAAAATTGGAAAAATCAAAGTTAAGAAGAGTACAATAAGAGCCAAAGATATTACTATTTCTAAACTTGTAACCCCTCTATTTTTATTCATAATATTCCTCTAGTTCACTTATTAATCTCATAACTTTAAAATTTTTATATTTTGTCCTATACTCAATTTTTAAACTTAAAACACTTTTTTCTTCAATAGTTGATATATTTTTTATTCTCTCTATTTTTACTAATATTCTATCTCCTTTTTTCCCTAAAAATAGAAAATTTAATCCATTTAAAATACCACTTCCCTCTACTGAAAAACTATCTTCTAATAACTCATAATGATACTCTCCTATGTACTCATTTAATTTTTTATACCCCTTGCTTCTAATTTGTTTTTCTAAAATCTCTATATTTTTTATTCCATTTTCTATAGCAGAATATTTTCTATAAGTTTCTAACATTTTTCTATTAAACTCCATAGCTGGAATAATAGTTAAAAGAAAAATAGCTATAGAAATAACTACTTCTAAAAGTGTAAATCCTCTTTTTTTCATATTTTTTTCCATATCATTATATAAAGAGCTAAAATTAAAAAAGGAGAAAATGGCATCTCTGTCTCTTTATCTTTATTTTTTATCAATAAATATACTCCATATATTCCCCCTAAAACAAAAGCTATGAGATAAAAAAAATACAAATCATAAAAATCTGTATATCCCAGTAAATAACCTGTACCTATCATAAATTTTATGTCACCAAAACCAATAACTTCTTTTTTTAATATATCTGAAATATATCCATATATTATAATAAGAGGCAGGGTGTATACCCCTGCTCCTATTACACTATTTTCAATATCATTTCCTTTATAAACTATTGTTGCTAATAAAAATAAAATATTTAAAAGATCAGGAATATAAAGTTTTTTTAAATCTATTTTTATTATTAATAGTGTTAAAATAAGCAAGATAATCTTCATTACTACTCCTAATATTCAATCCATTTTTTCTTTCCTGCTGTATCATATTCCCCTATCTCTCCAACAGGTTTAAACCAAATATACACTCCATCTCCTTTTATTTTTGAATCTAATATTGGATTTGTAAATGTAAATGTTACCTTTCCCCCATATTTTATCTCTGCTTTTTTTACTTCTTCTTCTGTTTCTCCTTTTCTACTTCCACCTATTTCTACATTTCCACCCTTCAATTCAGATTCAGCTTTTGCATCTAAATATGGCAACAAATTTTCTACAGCTTTTTTTATGCTCTCATCATTTTCAGCTCCTTCTAATGCTGATTTTTCATTTTCAATATAATATAATTCTGATGCTGTTCTTAAAGCTGTTAATGTTGCTACTGCTTTAGCATCTTTCCCCTTTGCTAACTGTTCCCTAACTTTTGGAGTTACCATCGTCGATAAAACTCCTACTAATGCCACTGCAATCACCATTTCAATTAATGAAAATCCTCCATTTTTCATATCCTTTACCTCCACTTTTTTTAATCTATTAAATTTGACATATTAAAAATAGGCAAATATATTGCTATAATTATTATGCTCAAAATTAATCCTAAAATTATTATCAAAATAGGCTCTACCAATGTAAGAAGTTTTTTTATATCTCTTTCAATCCTTTCCTCTTCAAGTTTTGCTATCTGCTCAAAAACTTTTGAAAGTTCACCACTTTTTTCTCCAACTATTACCAATTTTATATATTTTTGAGGGAATAAATTATTTTTTTTAAGTCCTTCACTTAATTGTTTCCCCTCAAATAAAAGTTCCTCTATTTTCTCAAGTTCTCTCTTTATAACTATATTTTCAAAAAAATTTTTTAATAATTTTAATATATCCATTATCACTATTCCTGAAGATAGCATAATTGATATATTTTTTGAGAACCGTATAATAAAATTTCCTATTATAAAACTTTTTATTATTGGAACTTTTAATAAAATCCCATCATATTTTTCTTTTAAAACTCTATCTTTTTTTATATATCTTATAAAAAAAATTATTATTATTAATATACATATAAAAAATAAGATAATCATATGAAAATTATTGCTTACCCCTATTAAAATTCTAGTAAGCAATGGTAATTCTCTTTTACTCTCTTCAAATAATTTTATAAAATTTGGAAAAATATATATCATTAAAAAAGTTAAAATTAAAATTGAAAATGTCAAAAGTATACATGGATAAAAAATAACTTCTTTTATTTTTTTTATTATTCTTATTTCTAACTCTAAATACTCACAAATCTTTCTAAGATTTTTATCTAAATTTCCAGAACTTTCCCCTAAAAATATCATTCCTATATAAAAACTTCCAAAAATTTCCTCATATTTCTTAAACGCTTCTCCTAAAGTATCTCCATTTAAAATATCTCTTTTTAATTCTCCAAGTATATCTTTTAATGGAGCTTTATACTGTTGTTCTTGAATCTCCAAAATTTTTATGATAGAAATTCCACTATCTAACATAATCAATATCTCTTTGGTAAAATTTAAAATCTCCTCTTTAGAAATTTTTATTTTAGTTGTTATCTCTGAAAATTTTTTTATTCTGATTCTCTCTTTTTTTAAGATTTCTTTTAATTTTATTTCATCACTAGCACTACAAGTTCCATATTTTATATTTCCATATCTATCATATCCTACATATTTATATTTTTTCATCAATATTGCCTCAATAACTCATTTAGAGATGTAATTCCCTCTTCTGCTTTTTTTATTCCATCTTCTAATAATTTTTTCATCCCTTTTTTTAAAGCAACTTTTTCTATCTCTAATGATGAAATTCCTTTATTTATCATATTTTTTATCTCTATATCAGGAATAAATACTTCAAAGATTCCTATTCTTCCTCTATAACCAGTATGATTACATTTAGGACAACCTTTTTCTGTATAAAATTCTATATTTTTATAGTTTTCTAAATCATAACCTAAAATTTTTATTTTCTCTTTCCAGTACTCATCTTTTATTTTACAATCTGAACAAAGTCTTCTTACTAATCTTTGTGAAATAATCCCTGAAAGAGAGGCTGAAATCATATAAGCTGGAATCCCTATATCTATCAATCTATCTATTCCTCCAACTGAATTATTGGTATGAATTGTAGATAAAACCATATGTCCTGTTATTGAAGCTTTAACTGCTATCTCTGCTGTTTCATAATCCCTAATCTCTCCTACCATTAAAATATCTGGATCCTGTCTTAAATAAGCTCTTAACATCACTGCAAAAGTTCTTCCAATCTCATTTTTACTTTGTACTTGATTTATTCCTGCTATCTCATATTCAACAGGATCTTCAACAGTTAATATATTCTCATGTCCTGTATTTAATCTCTTTAGAATGCTATATAAAGTGCTTGTTTTCCCTGAACCTGTTGGTCCACTAATTAAAAGCATTCCATTTCTTTTGTTTAATTGAAAAAGTATTTTTTCTAAGTCTGATTTATCAATATCTAATTTTTCTATATCTAAATCAATAATATTTTGATTTAATATTCTTATTACACATTTTTCTCCATTAATTGTTGGAATTATAGATACTCTAAAATCTATTTTTTTATCTTGAATATTTATTTCAAATCTTCCATCTTGTGGCATTCTTCTTTCAACTATATCTAAATCTGCAATTATTTTTATTCTAGAAATTATATATTGTAAAAATTCAATCCCTTTTATTTTCCCTATTTCAATTAATACTCCATCAATTCTATATCTAATTCTAATGTATTCCCTATAAGATTCTATATGAATATCACTAGCTTTCTCCTCAATAGCTCTTCTTAAAATTGTATTAACTATTTTTGCAACAACTGAATTTTCCTCTCTTAAAAAACTATCTCTTTTTTTTAAATATTTAATATTTTCTGTACTGTAACTTTTTTCTACCTCTTTAAAAAGAGTTTCTATATCTAAATTATTATTTTCTAAATTCTTACTTTTAAATGTTTTTACCATAATTATTCCTCTCTTTTAATTATTTTAAAACTATCTAAAGAATTTGGACTGGATAGTTGAATATAACGATAATAAGTAATAGCACCTATCACTATTTTTACTTTTATCAACTCTTTCTCCTTAATAATAACCTCACTAAAAATTATTTTTGAAAGAAATATAGCCAATAGAATTAAAATTAATACTTTTTTCATTTATTCTATCCTCCATTTACTACTATTAGGATTAAATTTTTTATGATATATCATCAAATTTTTATAAGTCCATCTCCTATCACTAAGATTTTTATATACATTTATTTTCATAAATCTAATTTTATCAAAACCATAAAAAGAGATCCTATACTTAACAATATCATCATAGCCAAAAATATAAATACTAAATGATGGGGTTATATTTCCATGTTCTGTTATTCTTACTTCTAATTTCTCTACTTTTTCATTGTTAAAAACTGATGAATATCTTAATTTCTTAGGCAAGAATATTTGTTCTTTTTCTTTCCAATAGTCAGATACTATTATTTTCTTTTGAAAATGTTCTATTTTTATTTGGAAATCATCTTCTTTATCAAAAGCCTTTACTGTATATTCAGAAAAAACATTTAAAATAAGAGTTTTTGCCTTTTGAATATCTCTCTTTTCTTGAAGTTTGGTATAATAGAAGATACTTAAATAACTTATTCCTAATATTAATGTGATTGTTACAATAATTTCTATATAAGAAAAACCTTTGTTTTTTTTCATATCTCCTCTTCTAACAATAACTATCTCTTTTCTATATTTTTAGATACCTTTTAATATATGATACTATGTTTTCTTTTGATTAAAAAGAGTTTCAAAAAACAAATTTATACTTTCAAATTTTAAAGAGCTATACAATTTTTATTTTTATATATTTTAACTAGCAGAAAAGTAATTATAATGTTAAAATAAATTTAACTACAACTATTTTAAAACTTTGGAGAAAAGATGAAGGAAAAAAATATTAATATCTTAAAACGATCATTTCTTGTAGCTATTGCTGTAGCTATCTCAATTCAAGTATGTAATTTTTTTAACTTATCTCACTTTTATGCTGGTATTGGAGCTTTAAATGTTTCTGACCTAAACGATTCAAAGACAAGAAAACAAGCTTACGATAGAGTTATAACTACTGTTTTTGGTGGAACTATTGCTTGTATCATATGTATGCTCGGTTTCCAAGAAAATCTTGTTATGTATGTTTTTGGTTTGTGTCTTGTTTGTTGTTTTAACGAAATAGTAGTTAAAGTTCCTTCTGCTGTAGGTTGTATCGCATTTACATATATTATGCTAAATGTTGACCCCGATAAAACACCTATTAATTATCTTTTGGAAAGAGTTATTGGAACTTTTGCTGGAGTAGCAGCTATTTCTATTGTTATCACTTTATATAACTATTTCTTTAATAAAGAAGAGATGAAAAAGAAAGTCCTGCCTACCCCAAAAGGAGATTTAAAAAAACTATTTTTAAAGGGATTAGAACCTGGACTTGCTGTAATCTTAGGACTTTTTTTAGTTAAGTTTGTAAATCACTTTTTTGATCCTGCATATATTACAAACTATACTTTATATTATTGTGCCTTAGCTATTGTTGTTCCTTTCAGACTTGAATGGTCTGAACTTCTGCTAAGAACTAAAGAGAGATTTTTAAGTACTGTCTTTGGTGGAATAATAGCTTTTATTCTATATTTTTCAGGATTTCAAGGTACATTTTGGTGCAGTGTAGGGATTATTTTAGTTATAATTATTACAGAAATATTTGTAAAGGTTCCTGCTTCTTTAGGAGGAATTGTATTTATGTTTATCATGGTAAATATGAAAAGACCTGGGCTAACACCTATGATCTACTATACAAATAGAGTCTATGGAACAGCTATGGGAATCATTACAATAATAATATTTTCATTTCTTTTTAATAAAATAGTTGAAAAATATAAACTTAAAGGTGTAAAATTAGAGAAAACAAAATTTAATAATTTATCTAGGAGGAAAAAATGATTTTTGATACTTTAAAAAACATTAAAAACTATAAAGGAATATCTGCTAATCTTGACAAAGCTATTGATAGTATTATTAAAGGAGAATATTTAACAGCTCCTGCTGGAGTTACTAATATTGATGGAAAAGAAGTTTTCTTCAATGTCCAAGAAAATGTAATTCCTAAAAATGTAGAAGATACAGCTTTTGAAATTCACAAACAATATATTGATATTCAACTTATTATAGATGGAGAAGAAAAATTTGGTTATGCTGCTTTAGAAAATACAACTGCTAAAAATGAATTTAGCCCAGAAAAAGATTTTCAAGCATTAAATGGAGATGTTGAACTTACTTATACAATGAAAGCTGATAGATTTATTCTTTTCTTCCCTGAAGAACCTCATATGCCTTGCTTAAAATCTGGAAACAGTGAAAAAATTAAAAAAGTTGTTTATAAAATAAAATATTAAAATTTTATTGACAAAAAAAACTTATAGGTATATAATCAGCACAAATAGTAGAGTCACAAAGGTGACAAGTAGAATAGTAGAAGTCTTAAAAATAAAAACTTGTAGAATTGTAGAATAGTAGGGATCATAAAATATAATAATCAATGCACTTTTTTAGTGTATCTATTTGTGTATAACTGCCTTTTTACAATTTTGTAAAAAGGCTTTTTTATTTTTAAGACAAAGGGAGGAAAAATGAAAACAAGTAGAATAGTAGGATTTGTAGAAATGGCTTTTTTAACACTTTTAATATTTCTTTTACAGGTTATGCCTGTTAAAGCTAATGAAAAATTTACCATTGGAATAACTCAATTTGCAGAACATCCAGCTCTTGATGCTGTAAGACAAGGTTTTGAAGATGAACTTAAAGCTCAAGGGGTCGATGCAAATATCATATATAAAAATTCACAGGGAGATACAGGAGTTGCTGGAGTTATAGCTCAAAAATTTGTTGCAGATAAAGTTGATCTTATCTTTGGAATAGCAACTATATCTGCTCAAACAGCTAAACAAGCTACTGATACTATACCAGTTCTTTTCAGTGCTGTTACTGATCCTGTACACTCTCAATTAGTTAATTCTTTAGAAGATGTTGGAGGAAACGTTACTGGAACAACTGATGCTAGCCCTATGGATAAACAACTAGCATTATTTAAAAAATTAGATCCTGAAATTAAAAAAGTTGGTATTATTTACAATACAAGTGAATCTAATTCAGAAATTCAAGTGGCACAAGCTAAAGAGATTGCTAAAAACTTAGATTTAGAGATTATAGCAGTTGGAGTAAATAATATAAATGATATTCCACAAGCTATTAACTCTCTTGCATCTAAAGCTGATGCTCTATATGCTGTAACAGATAACATTGTTGCTTCTGCAGCAGGACTTATAGCTAAATCAACTATTGAAAGAGGATTGATCTCAATAGCTGCTGAAGAGGGACCTGTAAAAGGTGGACTTCTTATGACTGATGGACTTAGCTACTATGAATTAGGAAAACAAACTGGTGCTATGGCTAAAAAGATTCTTGTTGATAAAGTTAATCCTAAAGATCTTCCAGTTGAAAGCTTAAAAAATACAACTAAAATTGTCAATGAAAATACAATGAAAAAATTAAAATTAGAAAAAACTAATCCAGCTTTTGAAGGAGCTATATTTATAAAATAATCAAAGGGGTACTTATATGAATTCACTTATTACTATATCACTAGAACAGGGACTTATATTTGCAGTTCTTGCAATAGGAGTATTTATTACATATAAAATATTGGATTTTCCAGATATGTCTGTTGAAGGAACTTTTCCTTTAGGAGCATTTATCTTTGCAAAATTTATAACAAATGGATTTAATCCTATTACAAGTACAATATTTGCTTTTATCTTTGGTTCTCTAGCAGGGATTATCACATATTTTCTTCATATTAAGATGAAGATGGCATCTCTTCTTGCTGGAATACTTACAATGACTATTCTTTATTCTGTAAATTTAAGAATAAACTCAAAGGCAAATATTCCACTATATAATAATAGTTCTATCTTTGATTATGGTAATAAAATTGTTGTCTTAATAGTTATAGTACTTATAATAAAAATTCTTATGGATCTTTTTTTAAAAACAGAGATTGGATACCTTCTTATAGCCACTGGAGATAATGAAACTTTAGTAAAATCTCTAGGTGTCAGCTGTGATAAATTTAAACTTTTAGGTCTTGTTTTATCAAATGGTATTGTAGCTATAAGTGGTGCTTTAATGGCTCAATCTCAAGGGTTTTCAGATATTAATATGGGAACTTCTATCATTGTATCTGCCCTTGCTTCAATAATAATTGGAGATACAATTTTAAAGAGATCTACTAAAATAAAGGGAACTACTAGAGCTATCTTAGGAGCTATAAGCTATAAATTAATTGGTGGATTTGCAATAGATTTAGGTTTTGCTCCTACTGATTTAAAGGCTATTAGTGCTGCAATTGTTATTATTTTTATTGGATATAATAATATGTCACTTTTCAATTTTAAAAGAAATATTAAAGAGAGGTAATAACTATGTTAACTATAAAAAATCTTAGTAAAAGTTTTAATGAAGGTACAGAAAATGAGGTAAATATTTTCAATAATTTTAATCTTGAGGTAGAGGAAAGTGAATTTGTAGCTGTTCTTGGTTCAAATGGTTGTGGAAAAAGTACTCTTTTCAATCTTATTAGTGGTTCTCTAAAAGAAAATAGTGGAAGTATAACTTTAAGTGGAGAAAATATAAGTTCTTTAAAAGAGGAAGAGAGAGCTCTTAAAATTGGAAAAGTTCATCAAGATCCCTCAAAGGGAGTTTCTCCATCTTTGACAATTTTAGAAAACCTTTCTCTTGCTATGAAAAAAAGTGAAAAATTCTCTTTAAGATCTCTAATAAGAAAAGATAATATTGAGAAATTTAAAGATATTTTAAAAGAACTTGATTTAGGACTTGAAAATAAACTTAATACTCAAGTTAAATTTCTTTCTGGTGGTCAAAGACAAGCTCTTTCTCTTATTATGGCAACACTTAAAAAACCTGAGCTTCTTCTTTTAGATGAGCATACAGCAGCACTAGATCCTAAGACTTCTAAAATGATAATGGAAAAAACTAAACAACTTATTGATAAACAAAATATAACTGCTATGATGATCTCTCATAATTTAAAAGATGCTATAAAATACTCTGATAGAATTATTATGCTTGATAAGGGTAGAGTTATTCTTGATGTTAAGAGTAAAAATATAACTGAGGGAGAACTTTCTAAAATCTACACTTCTAAAATGGAAAAAGCTAGCTAAATATAAAACCAAAACAGAGGTATTACTGAAATTCCAGTAATACCTCTGTTCTATATTATTACCCTTAACCCATATCTTTAAAATCTTATATTATAACTCTTCCCCATTACTTCTAATTACATTTTTATACCATTCAAAAGATTTTTTTCTATATCTATTTTCTGTTCCTGTTCCATCATCATTTTTATCCACATATACAAAACCATAACGTTTTCTAAGTTCACCTGTTGTAAATGAAACTACATCTATACATCCCCAAGGTGTATATCCCATAACTTCTACACCATCAATTTCAACAGCTTTTTTCATCTCTTCAATATGAGCTTTCAAATACTCAATTCTATATGTATCATCACAATTTTTATCTTCATCAAGAATATCTATTGCTCCAAATCCATTTTCAATGATAAAAATAGGAAGCTCATATCTTTCATATAAAGTTGCAAGAGAATATCTAAGTCCAACAGGATCTATCTGCCATCCCCAGTCGCTTGCTTTTACATATGGATTTTTTACAGTTTTTAATGTTGAACCATCAGATGATGATGAAATATCATTTTCTGCATCTGCTTTAACTGCACTTGACATATAATAGCTTATTCCTACATAATCAATTTTTCCCTCAGCAAGGATTTCAGCATCTCCCTCTCCTATTTGAAGAGCAACTCCTTGTTTTTTCCACATTGATTTTGCATAAGCTGGGTAGTGTCCTCTAACTAATACATCCATGAAATAATATCTTTCATGCATCTCTTCTACTGCTGTTATAACATCTTCCGGATTACAAGAGTATGGATAAATTGGTACCCAACCACACATTCCACCTATTTTAAATTCAGGGTTTATCTCATGTCCTTTTTTTACAACTAATGCACTAGCAACAAATTCATGGTGTGCTGCTTGGAACATAGCTTCTCTCGGATTTTGATAGTCAGAAAATTTTACCCCTGAATTTGTCCATCCAAAAATATCACTAGAAGTATTTGATTGATTGTTTATCTCATTAAATGTTATCCAATATTTAACTTTATTTTTATAACGTTCCATTACTGTTACTGCATATTTTATAAAATAATCTATTACTTTTCTATTTATCCACCCACCATAACTTTCTGCTAAATGGTAAGGCATTTCAAAATGACTTAAAGTTATTACTGGTTCAATTCCATATTTTAAAAGTTCATCAAATAAATCATCGTAGAATTTTAATCCAGCTTCATTTGGAGTTTCCTCATCTCCATTTGGAAAAATTCTTGTCCATGCTATACTTGTTCTAAAACATTTGAATCCCATCTCTGCAAGAAGAGCTACATCCTCTTTATAGTGATGATAGAAATCTGTTGCTTCATGGTTAGGATAGTATTCCCCTTCAACTATTCCATCTGTTATTTTTCTCATTTTATCTCTTGATCCACCTGTCATAACATCAGCAATACTTATTCCTTTGCCATCAACATTCCAAGCACCCTCTATTTGATGAGCTGCAACAGCTCCTCCCCATAAAAAATTATTTGGTAATTTATTTTTCATATATTTAACCTCTCTTTTTTATTTTTTATTTTAATTTTTATAATTTTATTTTTCTTTTGGATCATCAAATCCAACAACTAGAACAAGAATCATAGGAACAACTATTGCAAGAACAGATCCTATTACCATTCCTATAAATCCTTTAGTATCATTAGGATTTATTGCATTTACTATTGTTAAAATTCCAGGAAGTCCTGCATAAGCATAGTAAACTGTATTGAAGAAACTCATTACTGCTGCTGATATAGCTCCTCCTACACAAGCACAAATAAACGGTTTTTTCAAACGAAGTGTAACTCCATAAAGTGTTGGTTCTGTAATTCCAAATATTCCTGTAATACTTGCTGAAAGTGCAACTTTTTTAAGTTCTCTATTTTTTGATTTAATAAAGCAACCAATTGCTGCTCCTATTTGAGCTATAACTGCTAAAGTTTGGAATGCTTGGAAAGCATCATAACCATATATACTGAAGTTTGCCATAACCATTGGTGTTATTCCCCAGTGAACTCCAAATATTACAAATACCTCCCAAAGTCCACCTATTAAAATTCCTCCTAAAAGAGGTGCTTTTTCCATCAATAGATTAAATCCAACTGCAACTGCTTCAGCTCCACCATTTGTAAGTGGTCCAATAATTAAAATTGTAAGTGGAACCATAACTATCATACAGATAAATGGAACTAAAAGAGCTTTCATTATCTCTGGAATTCTCTTAGATAGAAAGTGTTCTAAGTAAGAAAGAACTAATACAAGAAATAATGGTGGAAGAACAGATGAACCATAAGTTACTCCTGAAAGATTAAAGAAAAGAAAGTTTACTACTTCTCCTTCTGTAATTCTCTTTGCAATCTCAACCCAAGTTGGATTTATAAGAGCTGCACAACATGTTACTGCTATAAATGTATTACATTTAAAATGTTTTGATGCAGTTATTCCTATTAATATTGGTAAAAATGCAAATGGTGTCCAAGAGATAAGACTTAAAATTTCATATGTTCCTGTTGTTGCAAATTGTGGCCAAAATAGATTAATTAAAATCAATATTCCTTGTAATATTCCCGCTGCTGCAAGTATATAGATAAAAGGCGCAAATACAGCTGACATTGTTGCTATTATTCTATTTAACAGAGGTTGTTTTGTCTCTACCTCTTCTTCTGACATAGCTTCAAGATTAAGATTTTTCATAACATTCTCATAAACTTCTCCAACATGAGTTCCTATAACTACTTGGAATTGTCCTGAATTTTCTACAACAGTTATAACTCCTGTAAGTTCTTGAACTTTTTCCTTTGCTCCCTCTGGAGTCTCTTTTAAAACTAAACGAAGTCTTGTTGCACAACGAGTAGCATTTACTATATTTTCTTTTCCTCCTACTTCACGAATAATATCTTTTGCAAGTTTTGGATAATCTCTTTTTATTTGAGCCATTTTTTACCTCCATATTTTTACTTGAACTGTTTTATTATTTATAAATCAACTATAGCATATTTTATTTCGTTTTAAAACATTTCACAAGAAAACAGTTTCATCATTTCAAAAAAACTTAAACTTTTATCTATTTTTTTGTTTCATTGTTTCAAAAAACAAAAAAAGAAACAGAAATCTTTCAAAATCTCCATTTCTTTTTAACTTTTTTTACTTTGTATATCCCAAATCAATTTTTTTCAAAAGACCCCAAAGAGCTTTTTCTCCTATCTTATCATAAACCTTATTTAGCTTTATATTTTTCTCATACTCCATTGAAAACTCTATTCCCCATAAAATATCTAAAATATATTTTACTGAACTGTAAAAAGCTGGAAATAAAAACTCTTGAAAAGTTTTAGGAGCTGAAGCAAAGAGATAATCATCTGCTATTTCTGTAAGAGTACTATTCTTATTAGCAGTTATTACTAAAATCTTAGTTTTTCTCTCTTTTAAAATCTTTGCAATTTCAACAAGACGTCCATTTTCTCCAGTATGACTTATAAAAATTGCAAAATGCTTTTCATCACTCATAAGGGCATTTATAGCCTGCATATTTGTAGCTGTATAGGTATTTGTCTTTTTCCTAGCATGGAAGTATTGACTACACCCATATTGTGTAAGATAATAATTTAAATCAAAGGCATAAAAATCAACTATTTCAGCATTATGAATATCCTTTGTTATTTTCTTTAACTTCTCAAAACTTAATGACTCTGAAGTTTCTTCAATAGCTCTTTTTTGAATCTCTGTAACCTTTCTTACAATAGTTACAACATTTTCAGTAGCAACTAATTCTATATTTTCATTGTTTTTTCCTGTTGAAAATTTCAATTCACTCATAAACTTAAATCTAAATTCAGGATATCCCTTATACCCTAATTTTTTACAGAACCTTGTTACAGATGCTGCACTAGTAAAAGTAGCCTTTCCCAACTCTCTTGCAGACATTTTTTCTATATCCTCAGGATGTTCTAATATATAGTTTTTTATGTCTATTTCACTTGAAGTTCCATCAGTAAAATTTTTAAGTTCTTTTAAAATTATCATCTTTTCACCTACCTTTTACTTTCTTATATTTTATCATACTATTAATAAAAAAGCCGTTTTAAATTAATAAAACGACTCTTTATTCTTCAAATTTAAAAATTATTCAATTTAGCCAAGTGGCGCACCTAAGAGGAATCGAACCCCTAACCTTCTGATCCGTAGTCAGACGCTCTATCCAATTGAGCTATAGGTGCAATTATTATATAAAAAAAAGGTAGTCAACCTACCTGTTATTATCAAATGGCGGTGAAGGAGAGATTTGAACTCTCGGTACCGTTTATAGGTACTCTCCCTTAGCAGGGGAGTGCATTAGGCCACTCTGCCACTTCACCATCATATCTGGCGGAAGATCAGAGATTCGAACTCTGAAGTCTTGCGACGCCGGTTTTCAAGACCGGTTCCTTACCAATTAGGATAACCTTCCACGCATTAAATATAATATCATACCTCATCTTTTTTGTCAACAAGGAATTTTCAATTTCTTATCCAAATTAGAAAATAATTGTTCCTACTAAAACAATTAAAGTCCCTACAACAAGAGTTATATAATCCCAAATACTCACACTTAATTTTATATATTCGTTTCTCTTTCCTCTTGAATTAAATCCCTTTGATTCCATAGCCATCGCTATACTTTCAGATGATCTTACTGCTGTTACAAGCATTGGAAGCATAAAAATATTTTTTTCAACTCCCCTTGCTCTATATGCAAATCTCATATTTTGATACTCTTGCTTAACAATTGGAATAAAACTATATGCTGCTAATATTCCATAAGCAAAGTTTCTTGGTAGTTTAAATTGTTGATTTAAACTTAAAATAAATAATCTAGGATCTGTTGTAAATACAAAAAATAAACCGATACTAGCAAAAGCCATTATTCTCATTGCTAGCTGCATTCCTGTTTCAATATCTCCTATAACAACAACTATTTTAGTAAGAGAGGTTACATCTGTACCTTCACCACTATGTAGAAAGCCTGTAAAAAATACCCCCACTGCTAAAAATATAGCTGGTAAAAAAGCTAAAATTATCTTTTTTATACTAACTTTATTAACTAACATCAATAAAATCATAACTAGAAAAATTCCAAAGTTAAAATAATAATTATACTCAAAAGAGAGTATCAAGGAGATTAAAAATAGTGTTAATCCCTTGTAAGCAGGGTTTAATTTTAACATTTTATCTCACTCTCCTTAACTCTTTTTCTTCAGTAACTTCATAAATAGAGTTTGAATACTCATACACTAAATTTCTATCATGAGATACAATTATTATCGTCAATCCCTCATTAGCTTTTTTCTTTAAAAACTCCATTATCTCTCTACTTGTTCTATTATCCTGTCCATAAGTTGGTTCATCACATAAAAGTATCTTTTGATCTCCTGCTAACATAGATAATACTGCCACTTTTCTTTGTTGTCCTTGGCTCAAAGAAAAAGGAGAATAATTTCTATACTCATAAAGATTAAATTGTTTCAATAACTCTTCAGCTTTTTCTAATAATTTTTTCTCATCTTTTTCATTTTGCTTCATACTAAAGATCAATTCATCTATAACTTTATAAGTAATAAATTGATTTTGAGGATTTTGAAAAACTATTCCTATATTTTTCAATATCTCCTTTGTTTTCCATTTTTTTATATCTTTACCTAAAAATTTAATAGTTCCATTTTTTATTTTTGTTAATCCAGCAATATTCAATAAAAGAGAACTTTTACCTGCTCCACTTTTACCAATTAAAGAGATAATTTCTCCTTCTCTAGCTGTTAAAGAGCAGTTTTCCAATAAATTTTTCTCTCCATACCCTATTGAAATATTTTCTAATTCTAACACAACTTCTTTATCTTTTAGACTCTCTCTGTTTTCTTTAATTTCCTCACTATCTTCAAGTTCAAAATATGAAGTATCATCTAAAAATTTACAACCTTTTCCTAAATATAAAAACTCATAATCTATATCTTTCCATAAACTAATTCTATGATCTATGGCTATAATTGTAGTTTTACTCTCTTCATTTAATCTTTTTAATTTTTTTATTATCTCTTGGCTACTTTCATAATCTACATTAGCAAATGGTTCATCCAATATAATTATCTTAGGAGAGATAGCTAAAATAATTGCTAATGCAACTTTTTGCTTTTCTCCCCCTGATAATGAAGAGATATTTCTATCTTTTAAATATAAAATATCCATCTCAGTTAATACTCTATCTACTAACTCATCCATCTTTTCAACTGGACACTCTATATTCTCAAGACAAAAAATAATCTCATCCTTTACTTTTTCCATACAAAATTGAGCATCAGAATTTTGAAACATCATCATAATATATTTTACTCTCTCATTTGGTAAGTATTCTGACATATCTCTATTTAAAAGCAATACCTTACCTTTTGACATTACCCCTTTATGTTCAGGATAAAGCCCTGATAAAATATATGCTAACGTACTTTTTCCACAACCTGAAAACCCAGAGATAAGATAGACTTTTCCCTCTAAAAAATCATAAGAAAACCCATCAATTATATTATTTTTAGAATTTATCTGATATTTAAATTCTATATCTTCACAACTTAAAACTTTTTTCATAGATTAATCTTCCATACTATTTTGATTTCCTAATGTATAACTACTTAAAGCACCTGTTTTTGCTAATTTATCTGCTGCTATTTTACAGATTACCCCTGCAAAAATAATTGAACTAATAGCTCTTACAACAAACATTCCCACTAACATTGTAGCTGAGTATTTTACAAATCCACCTCTTACAAATCCCCATATAAAGCTAGTTACACATGCAGCAAATGCAGCTAAACACATATTTTTCATAGTATAGTTTTTATACTTATCTTTAGTAAAAATAATTTCAGGTCCTGCCCCTTGAATTATTCCTGATAATATAACTATTGGTCCAAACATATTACCCATAATAACTTCAATTACTGCTGATAAAACTTCTGCTATGATAGCTACTCCTGATCTTTGAACTATATATGGAACAAAAGTTGCTGCCATAAACCATACTCCAAATAATATTTCATAGGCAAATGGAGCTAATCCCAATGGAGCTAAAATTGTAGCTATAAAGTTAGCTAAATATACTGCTCCTAAATATATAAATGAAAATATTACTGAAAATAAACATACCATTATTACATCTTTTAACTTCCAATTAAACATTTTTTCCTCCTAATTCTATTCCTTTGTTGGACTATTTACTGATATTGTTACTTGTAAAATATAGTGTGATAGATTAGCTTCACCATATTCAAATATATCTTCTAAAGTTTTAAATACATCATGTACATCCCCTTCAAGAATAGAAACATAGTGAGAACTTTTTGAAAATACACCATTCTCTTTAGCTTTCATAACTGCATGAGCTATATGCTCCATATAGTCATTTTCTCCCATAGGATAGAATGATATTTTACTTACAATATTGAATTTTTGATCTTTAATTAAATTTTCATTTAATTTTATATCATCTACTTCCATAAAAGAATCTGCATCAGTATCTCCAGGACACCCTTTTGAAAAAGTTGCTTCCAATGCCATATGAACATTTTCTCTGTAAGCATTTATAAACAATCCCTTTACACTGTCAAAAACATGTACTCTTTTTCCTCTGACACAAGTACTTAGTTTGTCTGTTGCTTTCCAAACTTTTGACATATCAGTTTTTGAAAGAGCTCCTAAAATTATTTCTACAAAATTATCTGCCATTGGATATAGAGAAAATCTACATCCTGAAACTCCTTTACTAGCTCCTCCAATACACCATAAACAATCTTTTAATCCCATAAAAAAACCTCCTTTTAATTTCACAAAAGGAGGCATAAAAAGTCTTTCTTAATTATTACTCCTTTCGTCGGCATTATCCGAATCAAGTCCTTTGGGTTCAGGTAAAATACCTATCTCAGCTATTGCACCCCAGTAATTTTTTCAATTTATCAACTTTATTATAATAACATTATTAACTTTTTCTGTCTATATAAATTTTTAAACTTTTAATCTCTCTTTTAATTTTTCCAATCCTTCATTATCAGTTTTTGAAATATAGAATATTTCCTCCACTCCAGATTCTCTTAATATCTCTTCTGCTCTACTATAATCACTAACTTTATCTATCTTAGTAATTACTCCTATTACATCTTTTCCTAAAAACATTGATTTAAAATTAGGAGGAAAAAAATTTGTTTCTTCATCTGCACTTTGAACAAATATAATTTTCTCTGCCTCTGCTGCTGTTACTAGTAGAGCTCTAAAAAAGAATTTATTTTCAATATATTCCCCTGGAGTATCAATTATATTATTTTCATAAGAAACTGCTTGTGTTTTTGCATAAACGACATCTTGCTCATTTAATCTCTGTGTCAATGTAGTCTTACCACATCCTATTTTTCCTAATAACATAACTTTCATAACTATCAAGACCTTGTAAATTTAGATACTGAAAATTGAAGAGTATTTTCTAAAAAACTTAATACACTTTTTAATGAATTTTCTACACTAGAAACATCTCCATTAATAACTAATGTTCCTGTAAATCTATCTAAAAATCCTATCTCTATATTTCCAGCTTTTGTTGCTACATCCCCAGCTATTATAGCTGTTTCTCCAGGTGTTAATGTTAAAATTCCTATTGCTTTTGTCACTTCAGAATTTAATCCAACTTTTTTACATAGTTCTCTATTTGGATGAGCAATTAAGTGTGCAAGTGTGACTTGTTTCCCGGGAACATATTCCTGTATCACTCTATTTTTTTCTTCCATAATTTACCACCACCTTATTATACTTTATTTTATTATATTAATATAAAAAGTCAAATTATTGTCATTCAGAATTTTAAAAATTTTTTAAGTTTTTTATAAAAAATAGTTGCATAAAATTTTACTTTGTGATATATTGTTTTCTATACAAAAACATATGTTTACATTACAAAGACACAGGAGATGAAAATTAAATGAAAAATTTATATGAAAGTTGGATAAAAATAAGTCTTATCAAAAGAATTATAATGGGACTTATTGTTGGAATTATATTAGTCTTAATTGCACCTGAAAAAGCAAGTGGTATTACAATATTAGGAGATCTTTTTGTTGGAGCTTTAAAAGCAATTGCTCCCATATTAGTTTTTGTCCTAGTTATGGCAGCAGTTCTACAACATAAAAAAGGACAAAAATCAAATATGAAATTAATCATATTTTTATATCTTTTAGGAACTTTCCTTGCAGCTAGTGTAGCTGTTGTTGGATCTTTCCTTTTCCCAGTAGATCTTATTTTAAAAGCTGGAGAAAGTAATATCGCTCCTCCTGAAAATATTGCTGGAGTATTAAAAACTTTATTTATGAACCTTGTTGAAAACCCAGTAAAAGCTCTTTTACAAGGTAACTATATTGGAATTTTATTCTGGAGTGCTCTATTTGGATTTTTCTTAAGAGAAAGTTCAGAAAATACTAAAAAAATAATTTTAGATGTTTCAGATGTTATTTTAAAAACTGTTAAAACTATTATAGAGTTTGCTCCATTTGGAATAATGGGATTAATATTTAACTCACTACGTACTAGTGGTTTTGCAAGTTTACTTATTTATGGAAAATTAATTTTACTTCTTTTAGGTTGTATGGGATTTGTTACTTTTGTTATCAATCCAATAGTTGCTTTCTTCTACATTAGACAAAATCCTTATCCTTTAATTATGAGATGTCTTAAAGAAAGTGGACTTACTGCTTTCTTCACTAGAAGTTCTGCTGCTAATATTCCTGTAAATATGAACCTATGTGAAGACTTAGGACTTGATAAAGAAGTTTATTCTGTTTCTATCCCATTAGGTGCTACAATTAATATGGGTGGAGCTGCTATCACTATTTCAATATTTGCTCTTAGTGCTGCACACACTTTAAATATTCATATTGATATTTTCTCAGCTTTACTACTTAGTCTTTTATCTGCAATTAGTGCTTGTGGAGCATCTGGAGTCGCTGGAGGATCTCTACTTCTTGTGCCATTAGCTTGTAGCTTATTTGGTATCCCTAATGATATAGCTATGCAAGTAGTTGGAGTTGGATTTATTATTGGAGTTATTCAAGATTCTTGTGAAACTGCTTTAAACTCATCTACTGATGTTTTATTTACTTGTGTTGCTGAGTTTGCTAACTGGAGAAAAGAGGGTAAAGCAATTATTGTAGAAAGAGCTTAATCTTTTTAAAGAGTTTTGTGATATAATGTAAAAAAACTTATTTTTAAGGAGACTACTATGAAAATTCTTTTTATAGATACAGAAACTGGTGGTTTATCACAAAACTCTGCTCTTATTCAACTTTCAGGTATAGTTCAAATTGGAAAAAATGAGGCTGAAGTTTTTAACTTCTATGTTAAACCTTTTCCAAATTCTGAGGTTACAGATGAAGCATTAGCTATTCAAAACAGAACTAGAGAAGAGGTTGAAACTTTTGAAGATGAAGAGATTGTTTTTCAAAAATTTATATCTATCTTAGATAAATATATTGATAAGTATGATAAAAATGATAAATTTATATTAGCTGGATACAATATAAATTTTGATAAAGAGGTTTTAAATAGATTTTTTAGAAGAAACAAAAATAATTTTTTCTTTAGCTATGTTCAAGGAGCAGTTTTAGATCCTTTATATATGATCACTCCTTTACAACTTTTAAATAAAATCCCTGTGTTAGATAATAATAAATTAGAAACTTGGTGTGAATATTTTAATATCTCTTTAGATGCTCATGATTCTTTAGAAGATATCAAAGCCACAAAAAAATTAGCAAGAGAGCTAATGCGTTTAATGATAAAAAAATAGAAGAGAGCAATTCTCTTCTATTTTTATTATCTATTATCTACTTTTTCAGGATATAAATCATGGTTAGCCATACGATTAAAAGCTACTTCTTCCCACTTAGTTCCTTTTTTTCCATAGTTACAATATGGATCAATTGAAATTCCTCCTCTTGGAGTAAATTTTCCCCAAACTTCTATATATTTAGGATCCATTAATTTTATAAGATCTTTCATTATTATATTGATACAATCTTCATGAAAATCTCCATGATTTCTAAAACTAAAAAGATATAGTTTCAAAGATTTACTTTCTACCATTTTAACATTTGGTACATAAGATATAACTATATTTGCAAAATCTGGTTGCCCTGTGATTGGGCATAAACTTGTAAACTCTGGACAATTAAATTTTACAAAATAATCATTTTCTGGATGTTTATTATCAAAAGTTTCTAAAAGTTCTGGAGCATAATCTTGTGGATATTTTACTCCTTGATTTCCTAAAAGTGTTAAATTATCTAATTCTCTCATCTATCTTCCCTCTCTTATTTTTACTAACGGATCTATTGCACCATTTAATTCAAAAGCTTTCTCTCTATCTATACAAGTTCCACACTCACCACATGAATACTCTTTTCCCTCATAACAACTCCAAGTTAATTCATATGGTACTTTTAATTCAAGCCCTTTTTTTACTATATCCTTTTTATGAAGATTTACAAAAGGAGCCTCAACTTTTAACTTCTTTCCACTTCCTTCATATATAGCTAAATTTATAGCATCATTAAATTCCTTGCTACAATCTGGGTATGCACTTCCTGCTGCATCATCACTGTGAGCTCCATATAATATTAAATCACAATCTTTTGAAAGTGCTATGCTTGCTGCTGTAGATAAAAATAATCCATTTCTAAAAGGAACATATGTAGAAACTGTTTCTCCTTTTGTCTCTTCTAATTGCTCAGCATAACTACTATGTGGAATCTCATCTTTAGAATGAGAAAGTAAAGAACAGTTACTATATGCAAATATTTTTACTAAATCAATCTCTATAAGTTCAATATTATAGTAATTAGCTATATCTCTAGCTGCTTTTAACTCTTTAGTATGTTTTTGCCCATATAAAGCACTTAAAGCAACAACATTTTTCTTTCCATATTTATCTATTGCCATAGCTAAACATGTAGTACTATCTATTCCACCACTTAATAAAACTAAAGCTTTCATTTTTCCTCCTATATTCTATTGTATAACTTATTTTGTAATATGAAATTATCTTTGAATTTTCCTTCAAATATTGCAGTTTCTGTAATACTATTATTTTTCTTTATTCCCCTCATTGTCATACAACTATGTTTTCCCTTTATTAAAACTGCCACATCTTCAGAGTCTGTTACTTTCTTCATTATATAAGCTATATCTTTTCCTATTCTCTCTTGAAGTTGTAATCTTTTACTTACCATATCACATATTCTAGCTATCTTACTTAGTCCTATTACCTTTCCTTTAGGTAGATAGGCTACAGTTACACTCATATCATACATCAAGGCTAAATGATGTTCACAACAGCTAAAAATATCTATATCTCTAACTATTACAATATTATCATTATCAGTTAATATATCCTCTTCAAAAGTTTTATTAAACATCTCAGCTATCTCATCATTACTATAATTTATCCCTTCAAATATCTCCTCATACATCTTAGCTACTCTAGTTGGAGTTTCCTTTAATCCCTCTCTTTCTGGATCCTCTCCTAGAGCTATAAGCAAGCCTTTTATATGATGTTTAATTGCCTCTATATCCATTTTTACACCCCTTTTGCTTCTGGATCCCAGATTATTTTGTGCATTTGAAGTTGCATATTTACTCCATTCATCTTGTACTTTTTCATAAAATCTACTATTGATGAAAGCTCTATTTTTCCAAATACTGGGCTTATATATACAGCACATTTTTCCACAAGAGAGTATTTTTCAATAATCTCTCTAGTCTTTTCTAAATCATCAATATCTCCAGCTACAAATTTTACTGTGTCTTTCTCAGTTAAATATTGAAAATTATCAAGATCCATATATTTTTCCATATTACTACTAGGAAGTTTATAATCCATTGTAAAAGATGGTGGATTTTCTATTTCACTAAATCTTTTTAAATTTACACTTCCATTTGTCTCCATCTCAACTTTTAATTCTAAATTTTTTCCTAACTTTTTTAAAAACTCTTCAATATTTTCTTGCAGCAGAGGTTCTCCCCCTGTAATAGTTATATTTTTTATTCCACTTTCTATAACTTTATTATATAACTCCTCTAAACTCATAAGAGTATATGGTGAAGTATCACTATTAGCCCATTTAGTGTCACAGTAACTACAATTTAAGTTACATTTTTGAAATCTTATAAACAGTGCCAATTGACCTGCCTTTTTTCCCTCTCCATTGATACTTTCAAAAATTTCTACAACTTTATAATTAAACATCTTATATCATCTCACCATATGTAGCACAATTATTTGGAGTTTCATATACAAATATATTTTTTACTAAAAATCCTTTATTTTTAAAATAATTATAAAAATATTTAGCAAAATTTTCAGCAGTAGGTCTAAATTCTACTTCAATTATTCTAAATCCATCCTCTTTTAAAACATTTAAAGTAAGTTCTCTCATACTATCTTTCTCAATAATAAGAGCATGATCATAATAATCTGCTAACTCTTTTAAATATTTTTTCAAATCTCCAAAATCTACTAACATTCCTCTACAGCTTCCATTCTCTTGAAGATCTTCTCCATAAATTTCTACTTTTATAGTCCAACGATGTCCATGAATATTTCTACACTTTCCCTCATATTGAGCTAAAAAATGTGCACTATCAAAACTTGCTTCACTTATTAATGTATACATAATTTTCTCCTTAAATAAAAAAAGACAGACTCCACCTAGTCTATCTTTCTCAATTTATCCAAAAAATTGCAATAAAAAAATAGCCCTAGTTTTGTTTATAGACAGGATGGTACAAATGAACTGTCTTTTCTTCTATTTTTTTCTAATTCTAACATCTATAAATATTTATGTCAAGAAAAAAAGAACTCATACGAGTTCTTTCTTACCTAATTATAATGCGTTTTTTGCAGTTTCAGCTAATTTTGCAAATTCAGCTGCATTATTTAAAGCGATATCTGCTAAAACTTTTCTATCTAATACGATTCCAGCTTTCTTTAATCCGTTCATTAAAGTTGAATATGTTAATCCATTTAATCTAGCTGCTGTATTGATTCTGATGATCCATAGAGATCTCATTCTTCTCTTAGTTACTTTTCTATCTCTTGTTGAATAAGCTGCTGCTCTCATTGTAGCTTGTTTAGCTTGTTTTATAACGTCACCAGATGCACCTCTGAATCCTTTTGCTGCTCTTAAAACTTTTTTATGTTTTCTTCTTCTAACTATTCCAGTCTTAACTCTCATTTTTTCCTCCTAATTATAATTCACAAAAATTTGAAATTGATTGGTTATTATCTTCCAACTCCATATGGAAGTAATCCTTGCATATGTCTTTTTAAAGTTTCGCTAACAACTAAATCTTTTTTAAGGTTATTTTTTCTTTTTCTATCTTTCTTAGTTAAGATATGGCTTTTTCCTGAGTGTTTAACGATAAATTTTCCTGTTCCTGTAACTTTTATTCTTTTTCTTGCTCCTCTATGAGTCTTCATTTTTGGCATAATAATACCCTCCTCTCAAATCTATAAATATTTATTTAACTTATTAACTTTTCTTAGGTGTTAATAGTATATATTTTTGTTTTTCATTATATTTTTTATCTACTTCAGCTGTTTCAGCAAACTTTTCAGCTATCTCATCTAATGTATCTACTCCAAGTGTAGCATGCATCTTTTCTCTTCCAAATAGAACTAAAGTAACTTTTACTTTATTTTCCTTTGCTAAGAATTTTTCGATTTGTCCAACTTTAGTTTCTAAATCGTGAGTATCAATTCTTGCAGTTACTTTTACTTCTTTAACTACTACTTGTTTTTGATTTTTCTTAGCTTCTTTAGCCTTTCTAGTTTGTTCATATCTGTATTTTCCAAAATCCATTATTTTACATACAGGTGGTTTTGCAGTTGCAGCTATCTCAACTAAGTCTAGGTCTTCTTGTCTTGCTAGCTCTAATGCTTCGTTTGCAGACATAACTCCTAATTGTTCACCTGTTGAAGAGATAATTCTAAATTCTCTTCCTTTTATTTTTTCGTTGATTCTAATTTTGTCAGAAATATTCAACACCTCCATCAGTTACACAATAAAAAAACAGGACAATATACGCCCTGTTATTACACAAATTTTAAAAATAGAGGATTAATAATCTCGTACTCTATTAAAATTTTATCAACCTTATGCAAGCCATAACCCATAAGGTGAGAAACAGGCGTTTCTACTTTATCCAACTTATTTAATTACCCATCTATTATATCATAATATTCAATAAAGTCAAGGACTTTTTATTGTAATATCTTTTTTCTTCTTTCTAAATGTTTATTAAAAACGAAATAAAAAACAGTTGTTGAAGCTATTGCTCCTAAAATATCACTTACTGGTTGAGCATAAAAAGCTGATCTAGCTTCAAATATAGCTGGTAAAAAGAATGTACTTCCCATATATATCATCTTTCTAAACATAGATAAAGAGAAGGCTGTTTTTATTCTTCCAACAGCAGTAAATCCATCTACAAAACAATATTGGAAAGATAGAGGAATTATTCCCCATACACTTGCTTTTATTCCCCATCTTGCTACCTCTGCCAAGTTTACTTCATCAGTAAATAGTGAGATAAAATATGGTGAGATAAATGGTGTTAATATAAACATTGTAGTTGTTAATACTAAAGCAAAGATAACTATATATTTCTCTGCCTTTTTTACTCTTTCAATCTGTCTTGCTCCATAGTTAAAACTTAAAAGTGGTTGTGTTCCTCCTGAAAGTCCAATAAGTGGACCTGTAATAAGTAATAGATAACTTTGAATTATAGTTGCTCCAGATACTAATAAATCCCCTTGAGTTGTTCCACCATATTTTTGTAACATAGCATTTAAAGCTATTAAAATAATACTATCAGTTGTTAAGATAAAAAATGGTGAAAATCCAAATTTTATTATATCTTGAACGATTTCAAATGAATATCCTTTAAATGTAATAGGAATTTTTATTTTTTTACTTGTTAAAAATCTAAAAGCAAAGGCAAAAGATGTAATTTGAGCAATTACTGTTGCCCAAGCTGCTCCAGCAACTCCCATTTCTAAACCAAAAATAAAAACTGTATCTAGTAAAATATTTACTAAAGCTCCAATTATAACAGTTAGCATTCCTATCATTGCAAATCCTTGGCAAGTTATAAAAAAGTTTAATCCTATTGCCATTAAAGCAAAAAAACTTCCTAGAGTATAAATTGTTAAATAGGTATTTGCATAAGGAAAAGTTACTGTACTAGCACCAAACATCATTATCAATTTATCTTTTAACAATAAAAATATGATAGTTAAAGTTATTGAAATTACTGAAAGAGCTAAAAAACTATTGGCTAGTACAAATCTAGCCTTTTTAAATCTCCTCTCCCCCATTTTTATAGACATAATTATTGATCCACCCAGTCCAACAAGAGTTCCAAAAGATGAAAGAAAAGTTACAATAGGTCCACACACTCCAACTCCTGCTAATGCAAGTCCTCCAATCTCCGGAATATGCCCTATATACATTCTATCTACTATGCTATACAGTAAATTTACTAATTGAGCTAACATTGTTGGTATTGCTAATTTAAATACTAAACCTAAAACTGAATCTTTTCCTAAATTATTTGATAGTTTCATATATTTTTTTAAAGAAAATTTCTCTTTAAAGTTCCTCCTTTTCATCTATATTTTACTTTTACAATTCAATTAAAGTATAACATATTTTACAATTTTGAGAAATAAAATTCTTAATTATTATTTTCTTGAAAAAATGGAGCAATATACAATATAATAATATATATATCCTTATAATATGGTGATTTTATGAAAAAATATGAAGTAGATATGTGTAATGGACCTCTTTTTAAACAGATAGTTATCTTTGCTATCCCTTTAATATTTTCTGAAGCTTTACAACTTCTTTTTAATGCTGCTGATACTGTGGTAGTTGGTAAGTTTGCTGGTGAAGAAGCTCTTGCAGCAGTTGGATCTACAAGCTCTCTAATAAATCTTCTTCTAAATCTAGTTATTGGATTATCTATGGGGGCTGGAGTTGTTGTAGCTAAAAACTATGGTTCAAAAGACAAAAAAAGTGTACAAGAAAGTGTGCATACCTCTATTGCTACTGCAATAATATCAGGAATTATTATGCTTTTTATTGGACTTTTTTTAACTAAGCCTTTGCTCCGTATGATGAAAACTCCTGAAGAAATTATTAACCTTTCATCTCTATATATGCAAATATATTTTTTAGGAATGCCTGCAAATATGCTCTATAACTTCGGTGCCTCAATTTTAAGAGCTGCTGGAGATACTAGACGTCCTCTATTTATTCTCTCTTTTGCAGGAGTTATCAATGTTCTTTTAAATCTAATTTTAGTTATTATTTTTAATTTAAGTGTTGCTGGAGTTGCTATTGCTACTATTACAGCTGAAACTATCTCCGCTTTTTTAATATTGAGAATTTTAAATAATACTCCAGGAATGTTGAGATTAAAATGGAAACTTGTAAAAATACATAAGAACCGTCTTTTAGAGATTGTAAAAATTGGGCTTCCTGCTGGAATACAAGGAATACTTTTTAATATCTCAAATGTTTTAATTCAATCTTCAGTAAATTCCTTTGGTCCTCTAGTTATTGCTGCAAATACAGCCTCTGTTGCTATTGAAGGATTTGTTAATACATCTTTAAATGCTCTTTATCAAACAGCTTTAAACTTTACAAGTCAAAATTATGGTGCTAAAAAATTTGCTAGAATAGATAAGATTCTTACTCTTTCTTTGATTTTGTCATTTATTTGTGGAGCATTTTTTGGATTTGGAGCTTATATCTTTGGAACACCTCTTTTAAGCATTTGGATTACTAATAAAGAAGCTATCTCTTATGGTCTAATTAGGTTAGGTGTAGTTGGTATAAGTTACTCTCTATGTGGTTTAATGGATGCCTTTGTTGGAGCTTTACGTGGACTTGGCCTTTCAATAATGCCAACTATAATTACTCTATTTGGAGCTTGTTTATTCCGTATTTTATGGGTATTTACTATCTTTGAAAACAACCATACTCTGTTCACTTTATATATGTCTTATCCTATATCTTGGATATTGACATCAGGAGCTTTAGGATTATACTATTTATATGTAAGAAAGAGACTTTTTAAAAATTATTTAAGCATATAATAAAAAAGGGGCTGTTATATTTTTTCTAAAGTATCTATTCAGTTGATTAATATCGTTAGATTTAGAGCAAAGTTCCTTTGCATTTAGCGATTATTAGTCAATTTTAATTATTTCTATTTCTTTTAAACATCAAGTTGCTTCCATGTCAATGAATAAAGAATCCCTAAGCTCATTCCGTTGAAAATGCAAAACTTGGCTTCGCCTCAAACACGTTGCATTTTCTTAACTGCATTTCGCTAAGGGATTCTAGTATTCACTTCCAAATTACACCAACTTGATGTTAGAGAAAATTACTTTTTAATTGATAGCTGAATAATTACTTTATAAAAATAAAAAGAAGCTGAGCAAATTAATAATATAAAATCATCAATTTGCAACAGCTCATTTTTTCTAAATTCCACTATTTCTTGTATAAAATTTACCTAAATTTTTTGTTCCATCTTCTCCATTTACCATTATTTTTACTCTATTAAATTTACCTGTTTCAGTTAAACTGTTAACTATAGAGTAAATAGTCATTAAACTTTTTTGAGTATTATCATCTAATTCTTTTATCTGTGAGCCAAAATCTAAATAGATTGTCTTATCATTAAAGTATACATTATATAAAGTAATATCTTCACTTTTTATATATTTTTCTCCTCTTAATACTTCAATAATCTTCTCTGTTAGTTTAATCGCTCTATCCTTTGTACTTTGAGCTAAATCTATCTCTGCCTCTCTTTTTTCAAGAGTTGTCAATTTAGAATTTGGAACATATATTGTAACTTTTTCTTTTTCTCTATTTTCTACTGATTTTTGATTATTTTCTATAGTTATAACTTCACTCTCTGTTGCATATGTAAAATACATTATCCCTGAACCTATAATAAATGTCCAGCAAACTATAAAAAAGATTAAAGTTTTTCTTTTCAATATTACACCTCATTATTAATAAAAATAATCTCTTACTTGTTTAGCTATCTCTTGAGCCATTCTCTTTTGATATGTTGGACTTGTAATTTTTTTCAAATCCCCTTGGTTACTAATAAACCCTACCTCTATCAATACCCCTGGTCCATTAAATCCTCTTAATACTGCAAAGTTAGCTCCATGAATCCCTCTATTTCTTAAACCAATAGCTGCTGCTAAAGCATTATTAGTTTTTCTTGCAAATCCAATAGATTTCTCTTGGTTTTTCTTGTAAGCTAACTCTCCCATAATTTGAGCTATAGAGTTACTTTTATCTCCGTATTTATCTCCGAAACTGTTTTCAAAAGCAGCTATTCTCTCAGCATATGGAGAAGATTTTTTTGAAAAATAAAATACTTCTACTCCATTTTGTTTACTTGATACCGCTGAGTTAGCATGAATACTAATAAACATATTTGCTTTAGCTCTATTTGCTATCCTTGGACGCTCTGAAAGATTTATAAATCTATCACTATCTCTAGTCATTATTACATTAAAATCTTTTTTTAGTTCATCTCTTAAATATCTACTTACTGCTAATACAACTGTCTTTTCATAATATTTTTTAAATCCAATTGCTCCTGGATCTTTTCCTCCATGCCCAGCATCTATGGCAATAGTAAATTGTTTTCTAGCTGAGCTGTCACTAAAAGTAACTACAAAATCATTTCCTTTAAGAGTTCCCTTATAGCTAATATTTTTATTTAATTTAATAAAAAAACCTACAGAGCCACCATAATTTACTACTTGTAAACTTTCTACATATTTATTCTTAAATGCAGCCTCATTTACTTTACTTCCTAAAGTACTTCCAGGAAATTCAAGAAAAATCAATTTATTATATTCATCATAATTCATTGTATATTTTGGTTTTGTATTTCCTGAAAAATCAACAGTTAAATTTGCCCCACTCATCTTTACATTTCTAATAGTTCCAGCAAAAGTAAGAATTGTTAATAATAGAAATATCAATCCTGTTATAATCTTTCTCATATCTTTCTCCACTACTCTATATTAATGAAAAAACGACAATTAATATTGTCGTTTTATTTCATAAGGCTATAAAACTCTTGAAATTGCACTCTTAACAAATGTTATTTTTACGCCTTTGTCTACTCTTACATCTACTTCATCTTCTCTTACAGCAACTATTGTTCCTTTTATTCCTCCAATAGTTACTATGTTAACTCCTTCTTTTAATGAGTCTAACATTTCTTTTTGTTTTTTAGCTTTTTTCTTATTTGGAACTACCATAAATAGATATATAATTAATCCCCAAACAACGATCATTATATAAGTTCCATATTTAGCTAGTATTTCGTTCATTTTAACCCCCTCATAAAAATTCTTGCTAACATTGTATCATATAACACCTGTTTTTTCAATTCATAATAGATGCTTATTTAAAAAATGCTTTTATTTTATCTTTTATACTTTTATGCTTCTTATAATTTTTATCTTTTAAGCTCTCTTCAAATTTTCTAAGTAATTCTTTTTGGTCTTCATTTAAATCAGTAGGAGTTTCTACTATTACCTGTACTAACTGATCTCCTGTCATAGATCCTCTTAGAGATTTTATTCCCTCTCCTCTAAGTTTAAATAGTTTTCCTGTTTGAGTTCCTGCTGGTATTTTTATATTTTTCTTACCATTTAAAGTTGGTATCTCTACTTCTCCTCCTAGAGCTGCTGTTGTAAATGTAATAGGAATTTCACAAAGGATATCGTCTCCTCTTCTTTCAAAAAGTTCGTGAGGTTTTACCCTAATAACAACATATAGATCTCCGTTTGGTCCACCAGTTTCACTAGCTTCTCCCATTCCACTTATTCTTAATTTTTGTCCATCATCTATACCTGCTGGTATTTTTATTTTTTGTTCAACAGTTTCTTTTACAATTCCTGTTCCATAACATGTTTTACATTTTTTCTCTGGAATTTCACCTTTACCATGACACTCATCACACTCTGCATAGCTTTCAAAGTTTCCAAGAATTGTTCTTTGAACAGTTTTTATTCTACCTGAACCATTACATTTAGGGCATTTTTTCATGGCACTTCCTGGCTCTGCTCCAGTTCCATTACAAGTTCCACATTTTCCATTTCTCTTATATTTTATTGTTTTTTCTATTCCTTTAGCTGCTTCTTCTAAAGTGATCTCAACTTGATATCTTAGATCTGCTCCTGGCTCAACATAGCTTCTTCTTCCGCTACCACCAAAGCCACTAAATCCTCCAAAGCCTCCAGCTCCTCCACCAAAGAATGAACTGAAGATATCTTCAAAGCCACTAGCATCTCCTCCGAAGCCTCCACCAAAGCCTCCTGGTCCACCTTGTTCAAATGCTGCATGACCGAATCTATCATATTGTGCTCTCTTTTCTTTATCTGATATCACCTGATATGCTTCATTTACTTCTTTAAATTTTTCTTCTGCTTCTTTTTTCTCTTTTTCACTTGCATTGCTGAATTTATCAGGATGATATTTCATGGCAGCTTTTCTATATGCTTTTTTTATCTCTGCGTCTGAAGCATCTTTTGCTACTCCCAATACTTCATAATAATCTCTTTTTGCCATTTAATATTTCCTCCATAATTAATATCTAGAACATTATATCATAAAATTTTATTTAATTAATACTATTTTTCTTTCTTAATTAAAAAATTGTAATATTTAACTCTCTAGTATATTGTCCACCTTTTTCCAATTTTTCTATTCCAACTTTTTCAGTTAATTCTCCAGAAGCATTGTCATAATCTGAAATTCCATTCCATGGCTCAAAGCAAACATAGTCTGCTCCAGGAACATTCCAGAATGCTATATATTTAAATCCATCATATTCAAATTTTACTCCTGAACTATTCTTGCTATTTCTTAGCCAAACTACTTTAGAATTTGGATTTTCTATAATTGCAGCGTCATTTATAAATCTATCTCTTTCTAAATTAATTCTATTTCCTTCAAAGAATTTGATTTTATCTTTAGAAGAGATTAATGCTCCATTAAGTCCAAAAATTTCTCCATCTTCCTCTTTTTCAAACTCTATATAGTAATCTGTAACTTTTACATTTTCATCTGTTGGTGCATTAAATGCAGGGTGTGCTCCTAAAGAGAAATACATATCTCCATCTGTTAAATTTTCAACTCTGTACTCAATTTTTACTGTTTTTTCTTCTATTATATATTTCATAAAGAATTTAAAATCAAAAGGGTAAATCTTTCTTGTTTCTTCATTTGATTCAAAAACAAACTCTAAGAAATTTTCTCCTTGACTTGATAATTTAAACTCATTATCTCTAGCAAATCCATGTTTTGTTTTTATGTTATACTCTTGTCCGTTGTAAAAATATCTATCTTCTTTTATTGCTCCTACAAAAGGAAATAATACTGGTGAACTTTTTGCCCAAAATTTAGGATCTTTTTGCCAAACATATTCTTGTCCTGTTACTAAATCTTTTATTCCTGTTAGTTCTGCTCCTTTACTTTCTACTCTTACTTCTATTGCATTGTTTTTTAATTTAAATTCCATCTTTCCTCTCCTTAATATCTGTTTTTTCTAAATTTAGCAGAAACTCTTTTTTTAAAAGACCTCCACCATAACCTACAAGTTTTTTATTTTTTCCTATTACTCTATGACAAGGTATTATAATAGATATTGGATTTTTATTATTTGCTCCTCCCACAGCTCTTACAGCTTTAGGATTTCCAATAGCTATAGCCTGTTCTTGATAACTTCTAGTTTCACCATAAGGTATTTCTACTAATGCTTTCCATGCCTTTTTTTGAAATTCTGTTCCTGTCCTTATATCTAGTTTTATACTAAATTCTCTTCTTTTTCCTAAAAAGTACTCTTTTAATTGTTGAATACATCTCTTTACTTCATCAGATTCAATAGAATCTTCTATTTTTTCTACAAAGTTAATAGAACTTATTCCATCTTTCTCTTCAACAATTTCAAGAATTCCAAAATCTTTTACTTCTAAATACCCTTTTCCCTTCATTATTTCTCCTATAATAATTAGAGGGAATAGAGTAACATTACCCTATTCCCTCTATGGTATTTTCCTTTTGTAGGAAGTTATTTAATTATTTCTGATTAGTCAACAACTTCTGCTTCAGCTACATCATCATCTGCTTTTTTTTCTGCACCTTGTGCTCCTTGTTGAGCTTGTGCTTTAGCTTGAGCTTCTTTATAGATCTCTTCAGCAAATTTATGAGCAACTTGAGATAATTTTTCCATAGCTTTTTCTATAGCTTCTTTATCTTCTCCATCTTTTACTTTTTTAAGTTCTTCAACTGCTGCTTCAATATCTTTTTTCTCTTGTTCAGAAGCTTTATCTCCATAATCTTTTAGAGATTTTTCAGTAGAAGAGATTAGCATATCTGCTTTATTTCTTGTTTCTACTAATTCTTTGAATTTTCTATCTTCAGCTTCATTTGCTTCAGCTTCTTTTGTCATTCTTTCAATATCTTCTTTAGATAGGTTAGTTGATCCAGAAATAGTTACTGTATTTTCTTTTCCTGTTCCTAAATCTTTAGCTGATACGTGTACAATTCCGTTAGCGTCAATATCAAATGTTACTTCAATTTGAGGTACACCTCTTGGAGCTGCTGGGATTCCTTCTAGGTTAAATTCTCCTAGTTTATGGTTATCAGCTGCTTTAGCTCTTTCTCCTTGTAGTACATTGATTGTAACTGCTGGTTGGTTATCTACTGCTGTAGAGTAAATTTGAGATTTTTTAACTGGGATAGTTGTATTTTTCTCAATCATTTTTGTAAATACTCCACCTAGAGTTTCAATTCCTAGAGATAATGGAGTTACGTCTAGTAATAGAACGTCTTTTACGTCTCCCATTAATACTCCACCTTGAATAGCTGCTCCTGCTGCAACAACTTCATCTGGGTTGATTCCTTTATTAGGTTTTTTACCGAAGAATGATTCTACCCATTCTTGAACTGCTGGGATTCTTGTAGATCCTCCAACTAATAATACTTCATCTATTTCTGATGGATTTAAGTCAGCATCATTAAGAGCTGTTTTTGTAGGTCCTTGAGTTGCTTCAACAAGGTGTCTTGTTAAATCATTGAATTTAGCTCTTGTTAATTTCATTTCTAAGTGTTTAGGTCCTGTAGCATCCATTGTAATGAATGGTAAAGAGATTGAAGTTTCCATCATTGAAGAAAGTTCTTTCTTAGCTTTTTCTGCTGCATCTTTAAGTCTTTGGTATGCCATTTTATCATTTGATAGGTCAATTCCAGTTTCTTTTTTAAATTCAGATGTTAACCAGTTGATAACTTCATTATCGAAGTCGTCTCCTCCTAGGTGGTTGTTTCCTGCTGTAGATATAACTTCGATTACTCCATCAGCTATTTCAAGAACTGATACGTCAAATGTTCCTCCTCCAAGGTCAAACACTAGAACTTTTTCCTCTTTTTTCTTTTCTAGTCCATATGCTAGAGCTGCTGCTGTAGGTTCGTTGATGATTCTTTTTACATCTAGTCCTGCAATGATTCCAGCATCTTTAGTAGCTTGTCTTTGAGAGTCTGTAAAGTAAGCTGGTACAGTGATTACTGCTTCTTTAACTTCTTCTCCTAAGTAAGCTTCAGCATCTTTCTTTAATTTTTTTAATGTCATAGCAGAAATTTCTTGTGGAGTATATTTTTTTCCAAATATTTCTACTTTATAGTCAGTTCCCATATGAGTTTTGATTGAACTTACTGTTGATAGTGGGTTTGTAATTGCTTGTCTTTTTGCAATCTCTCCAACTATGATTTCTCCATTTTCTTTAATATTTACTACTGATGGAGTTGTTCTAGCTCCTTCAGAGTTAGGGATTATTGTTACGCTTCCCCCTTCCATTATTGCCACACATGAGTTTGTTGTTCCTAAGTCAATACCGATTATTTTACTCATTCTAATTACCTCCTAAAAAACTCTATATATTTAAAATTTTCAGTTTTTACTAAATTAATTATCCTCTTTTACAAACTTTTACCATTGAAGGTCTAATTACTTTTCCCTTCATTGTATATCCTTTTTGAAGTTCTAAAACTATCTCATCATCTTGATACTCTGGATTATCTTCAACCATTACAGCATGATGGAACATTGGATCATATTTACCTTCAGCTTTTATAGCTTCAACTCCTTCAGATTCCATAATACCTTTTAGTTGAGTTAGTATCATATCAACACCTTTTACTAATCCATCAAAATCTTTAGTTTCTGATGATGCTGTTATAGCTCTTTCTAAGTTATCTACACCATCTAATAATTTAGTTATTATCTTTTCTGATGCAAATTTTCTTAATTCTTCTAATTCTTTTTCTTTTCTCTTAGTGAAGTTTTGGAAATCAGCTTGTTTTCTTAAATAAGATTGTTTCCAATCTTCAACTTCTGCTTGAAGTTTTCCAATCTCCTCTTCATAGTTTTTATCTGCTTCACAACAACATTTTTCTTCTGATTCTTTATTTTCACAGTTGCATGTACAACTTTCTTCTCTATCTATATTTTCTTCTAATATTTCTTTTTCCTCTTTTAAATCTTTATCTGTCATCTGATTCGTCCTTTCTCTCTATTTGATTAATTACTTTATTTACCTCTTGTGTTATATACTTAATGAATCCCATAGTTTTTGAATAAGCCATTCTCTTAGGTCCTATAACCCCTAAAATTCCTTTTGAAGTTCCTGCTTTATATATTGAATATACAAAACTATAATCTTCAAGTCCTTTTATTCCAAGCTCATCTCCAAAGATTACATTAACCTTTTCTAAGGAATTCTCTCTACTTTTAACCACTTGTTCAAATAGCAATTTAATATCTTTCCTGTGGTGGAAAAGCTCTAAAGCTTCTGATATATCATTTACATTTTTATCTTTAAATATACTTGGTACATTATTTATAAATAACTTACCATCATCATCAAAAATTCTTCCTTCATCTTTTATTAATTTTCTACCTTTAATAAAAGTTTCAATATTTTCTAAAGTTACTTGATTATCTCTTATCTTCATATTTATCTCTTTTGAGATAAGTTCTAACTCTTCTGTTGAAACTGCTTGATCTAAGATTATCTTTTTAGTTTTTACTGATCTATTTTCCATAACGATTACAGCTACAACCATAAAGTCATCTACATGAACCAATTCTACCTTTTTTATTCTCTCTACAAGTACACTTGGTTCCATTACAATTCCAGCATATGAAGTTACTTTAGATAATAAAGAAGAAGTTTTTTGTAATAACATATCTAACTCATTGATTCTAAACTCATATTCAAGTTCAATATTTTCTTTTTCCTCTTTAGTTAACTTTTCTACTTTTAGTAACTCATCAAGATAATATTTATATCCTTTATCTGTGGGAATCCTTCCAGAAGAGGTATGTGTCTTTGCTATAAGCCCCATATCTTCCAAATCAGCCATTACATTTCTAATTGTAGCTGATGAAAGATTAATCCCATATTTTTTTACCAAAGTTCTTGAACCTATAGTATCACCAAAAGTTAAATAATAATTTACTATAGCATTCAGTACTAATTTTTCTCTATCTGTAATAGCCATCTCTCATCACCTTTTTTGTTAGCACTCATTTAAGTGGAGTGCTAATTCTTAATTAAGAAGATACACCATATTTTCATCTTTGTCAATATTTTTTTTATTTTTATTGATAAAAAAAGCAGATAATCTTCTTATTTAAAAAAAATTCATGTTATAATTAAATTAAGAAAAGAGTTTTTTCGTAATATGAATATCAGCAAAATAAAAAGACAAGGTCTACCACATAAACAACCTTGTCTTTTTTATTTTCTATTTTTTTAAACTGAATTTCTAATTAATTAAACACAAAAAAAGAGCCCCTAAAGGCTCTTTAATTTTTTATTAATTTAATTATTCAGCTGCGATAGCAGAAACTGGACATCCACCAGCACAAGCACCACAATCTACACAAGCATCTCCGATAGCGTATTTTCCATCATCAGTTGCTGATATAGCTCCTACTGGACAAGTTCCTTCACAAGCTCCACATCCGATACAAGTATCTTTATCTATTACGTGCATTAAAATCCCTCCTATAAATTTCTATAAAGTATTTTCTTAACTACTTAAACTATATCTTATTTTTCTTAATCTGTCAAGTATAATTTAAAAAAAATGTTGTATTTTCAAACACTAATCTTTTGAAAATCAAATTTTTATACTTCTTCTCAATTTAAGCATCATGTTCTAAAAGGTTATTAACTCTAATTATTGTTGATAATTTTCTTCCATACTCCTCTTTTATCTCTGAATAACTATTAAGATGTTTAACAAGTTTTAAAGAGTTTTCTCCGTTTACTATTGCTGTTCTTAATTGCTTATATGCTCCATGTCTTGCAAGAGTTAAAATATAATCCTTTACAGAATCATCTATAGTTTCATATTTTTTATAGTAAGTCTTTTTTCCTACCCTTACACTATTTTTAGGATCTTTAGAAAAAGATTTCATCCCAAAAAGGTTATTTCCTTTTTTAGCTACTGAAGATGTTCCCCAACCACTTTCTAAAGAAGCTTGAGCTATTACTAATGAAACTGGTGGAACTACCATCTTATTTAACAACTCATTATAATCCTTACTCTTAACCTTATACTTTACAAAAAGATTTTCTGCTGTTTTTTTCTCTTCTAAAGTTATTGTTCCTCTATCTAGAATTTTTTTTATAAATTCCTTTTCTCCTTTTATCTCATCCTCTACTTTTTCTATAATAGGTACAAGAGTTTGGATAAATACTTTTTTTCTCTCTTTTCCTTGAACTACACTAAAATCTATTTTCTTATTTAGATAGAACTGCTTATTTTTTAATTGCTCTTCATTGATGTTGTTTACAGCAAAAATATTCATTCCTAAGAAAATGAGCATTATAAACACTTTAAACTTTCTCAATTTTTCCCTCCATAAATAAAATTTAATTTTAATAACAAGATACTTTATAAAAACATTGCTACTATTATAACATATTTTCTTGAAATCTAGTTATTTTTTTATTAGATTTCTAAAACTATAATTTATCATTCTAATTTACGTTTACAAAACTTATATTTTTTAACATCAAGTTGTCTCCATGTCAGTGAATAAAGA
>ERZ894240.125-NODE-125-length-99080-cov-138.338026_pt1 | contig 99080 bp, 86 predicted proteins | sample MGYA00380298_ERZ894240 | MGnify/ENA primary metagenome ERZ894240 (study PRJEB32331, sample SAMN06328419) | human gut metagenome | biome: human gut microbiome; feature: stool | host: Homo sapiens | collected 2014-06-27 ... | reverse complement strand
TCATGGAAAAAATCCTAAAAATCAAAAATATCAATATGCTATTTTAGTAAAAGGAAATAAAGAAGAGCAAGAAATCTTCAAGAAAAACTCTAATTATCAGGTTTTACAACAAGATTACAATGCTCATATTGTGGAAGATGAAATATCTAAAATGAGAGGATATGCTCTATTTGAAAGTGGAGATGTCAAAGATAAATATCTAAAATCTATTGATGCGCCATCTTTAATACTTATTAAACCTAATGATAATTCTTTAGAATTAAGCTTTGTAGATCCTGATTTGAGATTATATGAGGGAAAAGATGAGAGTCAATATGAAAAGAATGGAAAATTAAAAGAGGTAAGTATATATTCAAGAAAATGGAACAGCAACCCATCTATTCCACATACTTCAACTATTATTTTAAATGGAAAATATAGTTTAGAAAAAGAAAATAAAGATATTTCTATTGAAATATTAGATAATACTACAATTATAAAAATTACTACAACTTATGCTATGCCAGTAAAACTTGCTTTAAGAAGATTATAAACTCTAAAATTTTAGGTGCTGATATTTTTAAATATTGGCACTTTTTATTATGGAAATTTAATATAAAAAAGCTGAATAAATCAATAAAAATTGAGATTATTCAGCTTTAAAATTCATTATTTTTTTATAAAACGTCCAACTACTTCAGTATGGGAAGTACCAGGAAACATATCAACAGGTTGAACTTTTTCTAAAGTATATCCCTGTCTATTTAAAATTTCAGCATCTCTAGCAAATGTAGATGGGTTACAAGAGATATAAATTATCTCCTTTATTCCTGCTTCAGAAGTTTTTAAAAGGCTTAACTCATCAATACCTTTTCTAGGTGGATCAAAGATAATAGAATCTATCTTTTCTCCACTATTTATAAGCTCAAGCATCTTCTCTTCAACAGCTCCATTTATAAATTCAATATTTTTAATGTTGTTTTCTTCAGCTGTTTTAATTCCATCTCTTGTGGCTGATGGCACTATCTCAATAGCAAAAACTTTTTTAGCTTTTTTAGATAGAATCATAGCAAGAGTTCCAGTTCCAGAGTAAGCATCAATTATAGATTTATTTTCAATATCTTCAAAAAAACTAATAGCTGCTCTATACAGTTTTTTTGTTTGAGGTAGATTAATTTGGAAGAAAGAAAGAGGAGAAATATTAAAATTAATACCTTCAATCTCTTCAGTTAGATTCTTTTCACCCCAAATAAAAATGTTTTTTTCTCCTAAAGCAACATTTGTTCTTTTAGTATTTAAAGAGATATAGATAGATTTTATTTCATTAACTTTGTTTTTTAATTCCATTAATATATCTTTAAATCTCTTTTCAACTTTAGGAGCATTTATAATTAATACAACCATAGCTTCATTTTTAGAGTTAGTTCTAACCATGATGTTTCTAAGTATACCTTTATGCTCATTTTCATCATAAACAGAAACTTTTTCTCTATTTAAAATAGTTTTTAACTCTTTTATAATTTTATTTCCAAGTTTAGAGTTTAATATATTTTCTTCTACTTCAAAAACTTCATGGGATTTTCTTTTGAAAAATCCAGTTATGATTTCACCTTTTAACTTTCTAAAAGGTTCTATAATTTTATTTCTATAATGGTAAGGATTTTCACTTCCAATTACATCAAAAATAGGAACATTTTTTAGTTTGCCTATTTTTTCAATTACATCTTCAACCATAAGTTTTTTATATTTTAATTGAGCATCATATTGTAACATAGCAAAGTCACAACCTTGAAAATCTTCAAAAGTTACCTTTGAAAGATCTTCTACTCTTTCAGCTCCTGGAGAGATAATTTCTTCAATAAGTCCACGAGCATAAGTTTTTTTAACAGATATGATTTTAACTTTCAATCTATCTTTTGGAACAGACATAGGAACAAATATTGCAAAATCATTGTAATATCCTAAACCTTCTCCTCCATTTACTATTTTATCTATTTCTAGTTCAATTACTTGATCTTTTTTTACCATCTATCCTCCAAAGTTGATGATATCATTTAATTTTCTATTTGGAAAAAATTAATTTTATTGGAAATTTCCATATTTTTTTTAGTTCTCATCTCTTTTCCAATTTTATCTAAATCAATTTTTGTATCATACTCAATAATTTTTCTGTTTAATTCTTTTTCAACTATTTCTAACTCTTTTTTATCTTTATTAATAGATTGCTCTAGTTTAGAAATTCTTATTAAAAGAGAACCATGAACAATCCAAACTAAAATTATAATAAAAAATACAAAGAAAAAAGTTTTTTTCACGCTATCCTATCCTTTCTACAACTCTTAATTTAGAAGAGTGAGCTCTATTATTAAACTCTAATTCCTCTCCTTCAGGAATAATAGGTTTTTTTGTGATTAATTTAACTTTAGCCTTTCCTCCACAAACACATATAGGAAGTCCAGGAGGGCATTTACAAGCAGTAGCTAGATCTTTAAATTTAGTTTTTACTAGTCTATCTTCTAATGAATGGAAAGTTATAATTCCTAATCTTCCTCCAACTTTTAAAGAGTCTACAGCTTTATCAATAGCTTTTTCAAGTACTTCAAGTTCTCTATTAACTTCTATTCTAATAGCTTGGAAAGTTTTTTTAGCAGGATGCTTAGCAGCTCTTTCAGGATAAGCTCTTTTAATAATAGCTACTAGCTCTCCTGTAGTTTCAATTTTTTTCTCTTGCCTAGCTTCACAAATAAATTTAGCTATTTTTTTAGCATTTCTTTCTTCCCCATATTCAAAGAAGATTTTCACTAATTTTTCTTCTGGATATTCATTGACAACTTCATATGCTGAAAGGGGATTATTTTGATTCATTCTCATATCTAATTTAGTATCATATCTATATGAGAAACCTCTTTCAGGATCATCTAATTGAGTAGATGAAACTCCTATATCCATTAAGATACCATCAATTTTATCATATCCAGCCATGTATAAAACTGTATCTAAATTTTCAAAGTTATTTTTAAATACTTGCCATTTATTACCATATTTTTCTAGTCTCTTTTTAGCAAAATCAATAGCTTGTTGATCTTGATCTATAGAAACTAATCTTCCTTTTTCTGAAAGTTCTTTTAGTATACCCTCTGAGTGTCCACCACCACCAAGAGTACAGTCTAAATATATTCCATCTTTATTGATAACTAAATTATCAAGACACTCTCTATAAAGGACAGGAATATGGTATTCACTTATAATATCTTCCATAATTATCAACTCCTGTTTTTTTTAGAAAAATAGAGAAGCAAAAAAGCTTCCCTATTAAAATAACAAATTAAAAATTAATCTTCTTATTATTGATAAGAAGATGTAGGCTACCATTGGAGATAAGTCAACTCTTAAATTTCCCATAGGGAGCAATACTCTAAAAGGCTTTAAGATAGGTTCTGTAAGTCCATAAACTAAATCAGTAAATCCATTATTTGAATTTGGAGATAGCCAAGAAAGTACAACTCTTATAATTATAAGGGTATTGATAACAGAGATTAGCAAATCAACAATTTTAAATAAAAGAACCATATTTATAACACTCCCTTGCAAAATATTTAATTATTTACAATTCATAAAATAATGTTTAGCTTTAGATGTATATTCCCAACCAGACCAAAGAGTCAAAATTATAGGTATCATCATTAAATAGAAATTATATGGCTGATTTCCAACAATTATCATAATCAAAATTACAATCATTTGGCTAGTAGTCTTATATTTTCCTAATTTACCAGCAGGAATAACTTCTCCTTTAGCGGCAGCTAACATCCTAATTCCACTGATTAAAAATTCTCTAGCTATTACAATAATAGACATCCAAGCTGGAATATATCTTAATTCAACAAATAAGACTAAAGCTGAAATAACAAGAATCTTGTCCGCTAATGGATCCATTAATTTACCAAAGTCTGTAACAAGATTATATTTTCTAGCAAGATACCCATCAAAAAAATCTGTAAGTGATGCTATAACAAAGATAGCAAAAGCAATAAGTCTATAAGTAAGAGATAAATGTGCACTTACATTACCTGATTCTTGAAGAAAATAGATAAAAGGGATAGCTAATACCAATCTTATAAAAGTTAGTTTATTAGGTAGGTTCATATTCTTTCCTCCACAATATTAAAAATTATTATTTTTCATTTTCAACTATTGGTCCAATAAAATCATAATCAAAGTTTTGTTCTAATTTAACCTTAACAATCTCTCCTGGTTTTGCTGTACCATCGTTTGTAAGAACTTTACCATCTATTTCTAGAGCTTGTCCCTTTGTTCTTCCTTCTAATAGATATTCACTTTCAGTAGAAACACCATCAATCATAACTTCCACAGTTTGTCCAAGCATACCTCTATTTTTATTTTCAGCTATTTTACTTTGAAGGTTAGTAAGTTCTACCCATCTCTCTTCTTTTATTTCTTCAGGAACTTGATTATCCATATCATAAGCTTTTGTATCCTCTTCCCTTGAATATTTAAATACTCCTACATAATCAAATTGAAACTCTTCAAGGAAATCTCTTAATTCTTCAAAATCCTCTTGAGTTTCTCCAGGGAATCCAACTATAACAGATGTTCTAAAAGTTGCATTTGGAATCTCTCTTCTTATTCTATATAGAATATCTTTTAGATGAGCTCCAGTTTTGGCTCTTCCCATATTTTGAAGAATAGAATCAGAAACATGTTGAATAGGAATATCAAAATATTTACAAATCTTGTCTTCAGTTTTCATTACTTGAATTAATTCATCTGTAACAGAATCAGGATACATATAGTATGTTCTTAACCATTTTAAATCTTCTATTTTTACAAGTTCTTTCATTAATTTTGCTAGAGATTTTTCTTTATAAAGATCAATTCCATATTCTGTAGTCTCTTGAGCTAAAAGATTTAACTCTCTTACTCCAGATTTTACAAGATTATTAGCTTCAACTAATATATCCTCAATAGTTCTACTTCTTAATTTTCCTCTAAGTTGAGGAATAATACAGTAAGTACATCTTCTATCGCAACCTTCAGAAATTTTTAAATAAGCTGTATGAGAAGCAGTTGTTAAAATTCTATCTGTATTAGCATTAGCAAGGAAACTCATGCTAGAAGTTTCAACAGATTTTTTATCATTAAGAATTTCATCTACAACTTTTTCTATTTTGTCAATCTCTCCTGTTCCAATAACAGCATCTACTTCAGGAAGCTCTTTTAATATCTCTTCAGAATATCTTTGAGCAAGACAACCTGTAACAATAATTTTCTTTAGATTACCAGTTTCTTTAAGTTCACTTACTTCTAAAATAGTTTCAATAGACTCTTTTTTAGCATCTCCAATAAAACCACAAGTATTTACTATTATCATATCAGCTTCATTTAGTTCGCTAGTTACTTCAAATCCTCTTTTATTTACAAGAATTCCAATAAAATTTTCACTATCAACTAAATTTTTACTACATCCTAAGCTTATTAAAGCAAATTTCATTCTTCACCTCATTAATATTATACCATATTAAAGAGAACACAGAGGGTATCTGTGTTCTCCCTAAAAATAATTAAATTTTCTTTTTACTTAAACTAATTTTTCCATTGTCAGTAGAGATAACTTTAACATCAAATACATCTCCAACTTTTAATACATCTTCAACATTTGCAACTCTTTCATGAGAAATTTCAGAAACATGAAGAAGTCCTTCTTTACCAGGTAGGATTTCCATAAATGCACCAAATTTAGTGATGCTTACAACTCTACCTTTATAAATTTCTCCAGCTTCTACATCTTTAACATATGAGTTAACAAGAGTTATAGTTTCATTTAATGTATCTTCATCTTTAGCAAATATAGAAACATTTCCATCATCATTGATATCTACAGTTGCTCCTGTTTTTTCAATGATTCCTTTAATATTTTTTCCTCCAGGTCCAATAAGAACAGCTATTTTATCTGTAGCTATTTTCATTTGATGAATTCTAGGTACAGTAGATTTTATTGGAGCAGGCTCAGGAATAGTATTGTTCATAAGTTCAAGAATTTCCATTCTAGCATCATGAGCTTGTTTAAGAGCAATTCTCATGATTTCTTCAGTAATTCCAGTTATTTTAATATCCATTTGAAGAGCTGTTATACCATTTTTAGTTCCGGCAACTTTAAAGTCCATATCTCCTAAATGATCTTCAAGTCCCATGATATCTGTTAAAACAGTAAACTCTTCTCCTTCTTTGATAAGTCCCATTGCAATTCCAGCAACATGTTCTTTAATAGGAACACCTGCTGCCATTAGTGAAAGAGATCCTCCGCAAATTGATGCTTGAGATGAAGATCCATTTGATTCAGTAATTTCAGATACAACTCTGATAGTATATGGGAATACTTCTTCAGAAGGTATTACATATCTAAGAGCTCTTTCAGCAAGAGATCCATGTCCAAGTTCTCTTCTTCCAGGAGAACCCATTCTTCCAACTTCTCCTACAGAGTAAGGTGGGAAGTTGTAGTGTAGATAGAATTTTTTGAAGTATTCTTTTTCTAAATCATCAACAAGTTGTTCATCCTCTTTTGTTCCAAGAGTAGTGATAACAACTGCTTGAGTTTCTCCTCTTGTAAACATAGCAGATCCATGAGGAATAGGAAGAACATCAGTTTCAGCATAAAGAGGTCTAATTTCAGTAGTTTTTCTTCCATCAACTCTATGTTTATGATATAAAATAGCCTCTCTTACTAATTTTTTCATTAAATCATGGTAGTAAAGTTTAAATTCATCAATAACTTCTTCAGGTAGATCTTCTTCAGCAACACCTTCGTAGTTTTGAAGAATGAAAGCTTCCATAAGTTCAGCTTCTAAACCATCCACAGCTTCTTCTCTAGCTTTTTTACCAAGAGTAAGTACAGCAGCTTTTAATTTTTCCATTCCATTTTCATCAATGAAATCTTTAACTAGAGGTAATACCTCTTTTTTAGTAAATTCAATTTTTTCTTTTCCAACAGCTTTTGCAAACTCTTCTTGGAAAGCACAGATTTTTTTAATATTTTCATGAGCAAACATAATAGCAGCTAACATAGTTTCTTCATCTAGTTCTTGAGCTCCAGCTTCAACCATGTTTACAGCATCTTTTGTTCCAGCAACAGAAAGTTCAAGTTCACTTTCTTCTAATTCTGCAGGAGTAGGGTTTAAAATAAATTCTCCATCTTTACGTCCTACTACAACTCCAGCAACTGGTCCAAGGAAAGGAATATCAGATAGCATAAGTGCCATTGAAGATCCTATAATTCCTAAATAATCAGGTGTATTTTTTTCATCATAAGAAAATACTGTATTTACAATATGAACATCATAGTTAAACCCATCTGGGAACATTGGTCTGATAGGTCTATCTATAAGTCTAGCTGTAAGAGTAGCATTTGTAGATGGTCTACCCTCTCTTTTGTTAAATCCACCTGGGAATTTTCCTGCAGCATAGAATTTTTCAATATAATCTACAGTTAGAGGGAAGAAATCTGCTTCCTTTCTAGGTTCTTTGCTACGATTTACAGTACTTAAAAGTACAGTATCTCCATATTGTACCATTACAGCACCACAAGATTGTCTTGCTATTTTACCAGTAGAAAAACTTAGTGTTCTTCCAGCTAGTTCTAATTCAACTTTTTTTTCGTCAAACATAAACTCCTCCATTTTAGTTTTTTTAAAGCTCAGAAGGTAAATAATAAGGAGTAAAAAGTCAAAAAATATTCACCATTTACTTCTTACTACTTACATAATTCTGAGTTTTATTTTTCTAGTAATTATAACATTTTTGACATAAAAAATCAAATTTATCATAATTGTATTTTATTTATTTTTAAAACTTGGTATAATATAAATTATTTATAGAAAAAAATTAGGAGAAGAGATGAAAAAGATTATAAATATACTGATAATATTTTTTATAATATATATTCCAATTACAACGATAAAAAGTTTTTCTAGTACTGTACAGAAAAAAAATCATCTAGTATTAGAAGAAGATATAGAGATAAAAAAATTAAAAGAGCAAATAAATATTTTAAATAATAAGATAAAATTTTTAGAAAAATCAAAAGCTATAAAATTAAAAAAAGATAAAAGTAGTATAAAAATAGGTTTAGCTCTAAGTGGAGGAGGGGCAAAAGGGCTTGCTCATGTTGGAGTTTTAAGAGTGTTAGAGGAAAATAATATAAAAATTGACTATATAACAGGAACAAGTATGGGAGCTGTTGTAGGTGCTTTATATTCAATAGGTTATACTCCAGATGAGATAGAAAAACTACTTTTAAATACTGATTGGAATAGTTATATTAATGGAGAGTTGGAAAATAAAAAAGTTCCATTGGAACAAAAAGTTAGCAATAAACAATATGCAGCTACTATTAGATATGATAAGGAGTTTAATCTTTCTTTGCCAAAAGGAATAGGAAATACAGAGATAATATATTTAAGATTAAAAAAGATTTTTGCAGGAGCAGAGGAGATCAATGATTTTGATAAACTACCAATTCCTTTAAGAGTGGTAGCAACGGATCTAAATAGTGGGAAAGCAGTAGCATTAAAAAAAGGAGATTTAGCAAGGGCAGTAACTGCAAGTATAGCTATACCAACAATATTAGAGCCTGTTGAAATAGATGGAAATCTTTATGTAGATGGATTGGTTTCAAGAAATCTTCCAGTAGAAGATGCTTTAGCAATGGGATCAGATATTGTAATAGCTAGTGATGTTGGAAATGAAGTAAAGGACAATAAAGATTATAATATTTTAAGTGTCCTAAATCAGTTGGTAACTATTCAAAGTGCATCATCAACACAGGAACAGAGAAATATGGCAACTATATTGATATCACCAGATATTCAAAATTATAGTGCAACTGATACTAAAAAAGGTAAAGAATTAGTAGAGTTAGGGAAAAAAGCTACTTTAGAACAACTTTATTCTATAGAAAAGCTTCCTAAAAGAGAGAAAAAATATCAAGAAAGAATGCTTGAAGACAGAGTATATATAGAAAATATTAAATATACAGATAAGATACCAGAGAATAAAAAAGAAATTTTATCAAATCTTTTAGAAAAATATAGAGATAAGTATCTTTCATATGATGAGTTAGAAGAAATTATGCTAAAAATATATAGCACAGATTTTATTAATAAGGTGTATTACGATGTTCAAGGCACAACGTTAGTTTTAGATGCAGAGATAAATCCTGCTAATATATTTGGAGTAGGAGCTAGTTACTCAACAGGATATGGAACAGTCTTTAATATAGGAACAGAGTTTGCAAATACCAAGAAAATAGGAAATACGTCTTCAATTAATGCTCAGTTTGGAGATTATTTAGGAATATCATCAGATAACTTCTTCTATTATGGATTGTCTAATAAAATAGGTATTTTTGCAAATGCTTCTTATAATGAGGCACCTTTATATTTATATGATAAAGGGAAGAAAATAGCAGATTATACAAGTGAAAATTTAAGATTTGAAACAGGAATTTTAACACAATATAATAATGAAATATTAGCAGCTTATGGAGCAGCATTTAATTATACAGATTTAAAACAAGATACAGGGTTTAGTTGGACAGAACAGTTTGAATATTCTAAAAAATATAATGAAGCTTTTTTAAAGTTAAGTTTGGATAAAACTAATAGAGCAGTAAATCCTACTTCTGGAATTAAAGGAGAATTTAACTATGTATGGGAAGGAACATGGGGAAATTCTAATTCTAATTTATATGGACCGCTATATGTTGTTGATGGATATATCCCTTTGAGTAAGAAATTAACGTTATCTTATGGTATGTATGGAGGGATAATTTCAGGAGATAATATCTCTATTGATCAATATGTGAAATTGGGTGGAACAAGAAATAATATAAAAAATAAGGAGTTTGCTTTTTATGGATATGAAGTTCATCAAAAATTAGTTGATGAATTTTTGATAGGGAGATTAGGTTTAGAATATGAAATTTTAAAAAATTTATATATAGGAACAAAGTGGAATATAGGTAGCTATAGTGAAGTTAAAGATAAAGAAGAAAGTATGTTTGGAAATAATATTCCGCAGATGTGGAGAGATTATCATCAAGGGTTTGATTTAGAATTGAAATACACTTCTTTATTTGGACCAATAGAATTTTCTTTATCAAAAGATAATAAAGATGGAGAGGTAATTTCACAATTTAGTATTGGTTATATATTTGATTAAAAAAATAAAGCTGTTATTCTTTTGTGTAGAGAGAAATAACAGCTTTTTTCTTAAATAAAAATAGACATATAAGATTTTATAAGACCAGAGATATCAATATGGAATATTGATTCAGCAATCATTTTAGTTAAAACAATAGTTGTAACAATTAAAAACATAGGTTTAATAAATTTACTTCCTTTTGTTACAGCCATTTTAGCTCCAATAGTAGCCCCAACTATCATAATAGCAGCCATAGAGAAAGCATAGAGAAGATTAATTTTTCCCATATAAGAGAAAACAATAACACTGGCAATATTACTTGAGAGATTTAGTATTTTTGCATTTCCACTAGCATTTGTAAAATCTAACTTAAATATTCTTATAAGAGCAAAAATTAAGAAAGAACCAGTACCTGGTCCAAAGAAACCATCGTAAAATCCCATAACTAAAGCCATTATAATTCCATACTTAATGTTTTGGCTAGTAAGTTCCTTAAATTGATTTTCTTCACCTAAATTTTTATTATGAAGAGTATAGATAAGAACTAAAAGTAAAAGTACTATTGCTATAGGATACAGGTATTTAGAATCAATCATCACTACAGTTTTAACACCTAATACAGCACCAACAAAAGAGAAACCAGCTAATTTTTTCATCATAGCCCAATTTATTTTTCCGGATTGAGCAAATTTAGCACTACTTGCAATAGTAGAACAACAAGCAGCAATTTTATTAGTACCTAAAGCTACATGAGCAGGTAAACCAGAGGCTAAAAATGCAGGTAAACTAATAAGTCCACCACCACCAGCAATAGCATCAATAAAAGCAGCAAAAAAACAGGCTAATCCTAAAAAGATAAAAGATGAGAAACTAGCCCCTTCAACTAAACTAAACATAAATCCTCCCTAATTATTTTATTTTTCTAAATTATTTAAATTTTTAATATAAAAATCAATTTTTTTATTAAAATCTTTTATAAATTCTTTTCTTTTTTCAATCTCATTCCAATCTGTATTCACTTGATGTCTAAGAGCTAACATTTTTACTTTTAACTCTTTAATTTCTTCTAAATTAGGATCTTTATTTTCAATTAAATGATCATATTTCTTAACAAGATAATTAAAGTTTTTTATGTAAAAATTTTTATAGACTTCATCTTTTCCCCAATTATCTGAAGTTGTCCAAGTGTTTAAAGAGATGCCAGCACCAAAATGTCCTCCACTTCCCCAACCTATACCTATTCCTGGAGAAATTTCTACATTAGAGCATCCAATAATTAAAAGAAAGAGTGAAAATAAAATTATTAAATTAAACTTTTTGTTCATAATTATCACCCACTAATCATTTTCTATATTATAGAGTTTAAAAATAATTATTTCAACTAAATTTTTCTTTAATTAAAGGTTTATATAATTAGTATAAAAAAACTCTCTACCTAAACTATTTTTAGGTAGAGAGTTTTTTATTAATTAACTTTACGAAGGATTATTTTTTTTGCAAACTCTAAAAGTTCTTCAGTTGAAACTAAACCAACAGATTTTTCAACAGGAGTTCCATTTTTAAATAGTAATAAAGTAGGAATGCTCATTACTCTAAATTGGGCTGCTAATTCTTCCTCTTCATCAATGTTAATTTTTGCTATTTTAACTTCAGAGTTAAGTTGAGAATCAGCTTCTTCAAGTCTAGGTGCTAAAGCTTTACAAGGTCCACACCATGCTGCCCAGAAATCTACTACTACAGGAACCTCTGATTTTAAAACCTCTTTTTCAAAATTTTCTTTAGTTATATGTAAAATTGCCATATGAATGCCTCCTTTTATTATTATCTTATTTTGATTTTATTATATATTATTTTTTCTCTTTTGTCTGTAACTAAATCACATAATATAGGAAATAGAATTTTTATTTCTTACTTTATACTTCTATTTTTATATGATATAATCTAAAATAAATGTTTGTTATTAAGAGGTGATAATGAAATAGAAGTATCTGATTTATAATTCTAAATATAAAAATAAAAATATAGGAGATTGAGTATGAAAATAATATTTTTTTTAGTTTTAGGATATGTTATGGGAGCTTTGCCAAATGGTGTTTGGTTAGGGAAATATTTTAAAAATATAGATATAAGAGAGCATGGAAGTAAAAACTCAGGGGCTACAAATGCCTATAGGGTTCTTGGTCCAAAATATGGAATAATGGTATTAATTTTAGATGCACTAAAAGGTTTTTTACCTCCGTTTTTAGCTAGTAGATTTGGAGTTTCAGGAAATATCCTTTTAGTCATAGGAGTTTTAGCGATAGTTGGTCATTCTCTTTCATTCTTTTTAAATTTTAAAGGGGGAAAAGGAGTTGCAACAAGTTTAGGTGTATTTTTATTTTTAATTCCTAATGTTACATTAGCTCTATTAATTATATTTATATTAGTAGTATATTTTACAAGATATATATCATTAGGGTCTATAATAGCAGCAGCAGCACTTCCAATTCTTACTGCTTTTAGTCCTATTAGAAATAATGTTGGAAGAACTCCTTTAATAATAATGACACTTTTAATAGGGGCTTTTGTTATATGGAGACATAGGACAAATATTACTAGATTAATGAATGGAACAGAAAATAAATTTAAGCTAAAATAAGGAGTGAAAATAATATGGAAAAAGTAGTTATCATAGGTGCAGGAAGTTGGGGGACAGCGTTAGGGCTTGTTTTAGCAAGAAAAGAGTACGATGTAACTTTATGGGAGTTTAATCAAGAGAGAGCAGAAGAGATTCAAAGAGAAAGAGAGAATAAAAGATTTTTACCAGGAGTAAAGTTTCCAGATAATTTAAAGGTTACTAATAAAAAAGAAGGATTATTAGATGGAATAAAATATGTTGTATTTTCAGTACCATCTCAAGTTTTAAGAAAAGTAATTGGAAGCTTTTCAAATGATATTACAGAGGATATGCTACTTGTAAATACTGCAAAAGGGATAGAGGTTTCAACAGGAATGCGTCTATCTGAAGTAATGAAAGATGAGATAAAAGGTAAATTTCATAAAAATATAGTTGTTTTATCAGGACCTACTCATGCTGAAGAGGTAGCAATAGGAATACCAACAACTATTGTAGCAGCAGGAGTAAAAGAAAATGCAGCTAGAATACAAGAATTGTTTAATAGTAAAAACTTTAGAGTATATCTTAATGAAGATATAACTGGAGTTGAAATTGGTGCAGCAGTAAAAAACTGTTTAGCTATAGGAGCAGGTATTGCTGATGGAATGGGATTTGGAGATAATACAAAAGCTGCTTTAATAACAAGAGGAATAGCAGAAATGACAAGATTTGGGAAAGCTTGTGGAGCAAAAGAGATAACTTTTTCAGGGTTAAGTGGAATAGGAGATTTAATAGTTACTTGTGCAAGTAAGCACAGCAGAAATAGACATGTTGGAGAGTGTTTAGGAAAGGGGCAAAAACTTAAACAGATACTGGATGAGATGACAATGGTAGCTGAAGGGGTACCAACAGTAAAGGCAGTTTATGAGCAAGCGAAAGCTAAAAATATATCAATGCCAATATTAGAAGCAACTTATAATATTCTTTATAAAGATGCTGATGCAACAAGTATGGTAACTGAGCTTATGGAAAGAACTTTAAAAGAAGAGTTTTATTAAAATATGATAAGTGTGGGGATAGAAGATGGCCGATAATGATCTTATAACTTTATATTTAAAAGATATAAAAAAACATAAACTATTAAGTAAAGAGGAGGAGTTTGTCCTTCTAGTAAAAGCTAAAAATGGGGATATTGAAGCTAAAAATGAATTGATAACCTCTAATCTAAAATTGGTAGTAAATATAGCCAAAGGTTATGTCAATAAAGGAATGAGCTTTATTGATTTAATTAGTGAAGGGAATATGGGACTTATCTATGCAATTGATAAATTTGATATAGATAAGGGGTTTAGATTTTCAACTTATGCAGTTTGGTGGATAAGACAAGCTATTATGAAGGCTATTATCGTTAAAGGAAGAGAGATAAGAATTCCATCATATAAGTATGATTTGTTAAATAAGATAAACAGATATATAATGGATAAACTTCAAACTGGAGGAAACTATCCCCCAGTAGAACAAATAGCTAAAGATCTTCATATAGAGGCAGAAAAAGTGGAAAATATAATAAGAGATTTCCAAGACCCGATGTCTTTGAGTATGTCAATTGGTGAAGATATATCTTTAGAAGATACTATAGCTCAAGAGCAAGAGATTTCTATGGAAGAGGAGATCTTTCGTGAAATGGGAATGAAACGTGTAAGAGATTTGATTGAAGAACTTGATGAAAGGGAAAAATCAATATTAAAACAGAGATATGGATTAGATGGCTCTGATATTTATACACTTGAAGAGATTGGACAAAAATTGAATATAACTCGTGAAAGAGTTCGTCAAATAGAGAAAAGGACATTAGAAAAGCTTAAATTTAAATATACTAAAGATTTAAAAGAGAGTTTTTTTAATTAAGGTTAAATAGGGAGGAAAAAAGTTGATAGTAAGGGTAAAAAGACAGGAGTTCTTAAAAAGATTAAAAATAGTAGAGAAGGTTATTAGTGAAAATAAGATAAAACCAATAATCTCTTGTACATATTTAGAAACTAAAGGAGATAATCTATTTTTTTGTGGAACTAACTTAGAAACAACTATCACAACTGAAACAAAGGTAGAAGAGGTAATAGAAGAAGGAAAAATAGTTTTTCAACACCAATTAGTAGATGAATATTTAAGAGAGATAAGAGATGAAGAGATTATTTTAAGTGTAAGGGACAATAATCTTTATATAGAAAGTTCAGATTCTGCATCAGAATTTTCTTTAATGAATCCAGAAGATTTCCCTAATATTATAGAAAATGTAGATTCAGTAAAAGATAAAGAAAATTTTAAAATAAACAGTGTAGAACTTGCAAATATTTTAGAAAAAGTAAAATTTGCAGCCTCAACATCAAGTGATAATCTTTCTATAAACTGTATTAGGATGGAAAATGAAGGTAAGAAGTTAAAGTTTGCAACAACTGATACTTATAGACTTGTTTTCTTAGAAAAAGAATTAGATGAGATAAAAGGAAATGTAGAAGTTAGTATTCCATTAAATACAGCAGAAGCTCTAACTAAATTATTAAAAAATATGGAAGAAGTTGAAATAGTAGTATATTCAACAGAAAAACAGATATATTTTAAAATGGCTGAAACATTGATGGTTAGTAGAGTAATAGATTTAGTTTTCCCTAACTATAAAGGAATTTTAGGAAATGATGCTTATAATAAGACTCTTATTATAAATAACGATGTGTTTTCAAAGGTTTTAAGAAGAATAATAATATTTGTAAAGAATAATGCAGAGTCTAAATATGGAGCAACTTTTGAATTAGAAGGAAAACTTTTCAAAATAAATGGAGTTAATGATATTGCTAGAATTAATGAACAATTAGAAGTAGAGTATGAAGGGGAAAGAATAAAAATTTCTCTTAATGCTAAATTTATATCAGAGTTTATTCAAAACTTAGATAAAGATAGTGATATTATTTTAAACTTTATAAGTCCTAATAGTTCAGTGAAAATTAGACAGCAATCTGAAAACAACTATCTTTATGTAGTTATGCCACTTGCTTTAAAAGATTAATTATAAAAATGAGCTAATAAAGAACATTAGCTCTATTTTTCTTGTGAATAAAATTTAGAATGTTTGAAATAGGAATATAATTGTGGTATAATTTTCTAATAAAATTAACGAGGTAAAAGAATGAACATTAATTTTTTTAGAAAAATAGTGTATGATTTTTATTATATGTTATTTTTGTTTACAGATAGAAAAAAAAATCCTGTGGAAAAGAATGAAATAGCAGTAAAATTTTTAGAATACAACAATAAAATAGTAGAGAAAGAGTTAAAAAATAGGAAGATTAATAAAGTCTTAATTTTATTACCTCATTGTATTCAAAAATATGTATGTCCATATAAGGTAACATCAGATATAGAAAATTGTCGTAATTGTGGACAGTGTGTTATAAGTGAGCTGTTACAATTAAAAAAAGAGTATCCCGTTGAGATAAAAGTAGCCACTGGGGGTACATTGGCAAGAAAACATATAAAAGAGATAAAACCAAGTTTAGTGATAGCAGTGGCATGTAAGAGAGATTTAATGTCTGGAATTCATGATGCTTTTCCTGTAAGAGTAATCGGAGTATTTAATAAAATACTTAATGAACCATGTGTAAATACAACTGTATCTATTGAAGAAATAAGAAGAGTTTTAAAAAATTTTTATAAAATTTAGGAGGGAGCACATTGAAAAAGTTACATTGGATGCTTGCACTGTTATTAAGCACAAATATGATATTAGTTGCTTCTGAAAGAGAGGATATTGCATTTTTAGATGAATTGTATAAACAAAAAAGATTTTCTATAGCAGTAACAGAATCAGTAAAATTTTTAAAAAAATATCCAGAATCGAAGCATACAAAAAATATACAAGATAGAATAGCAAAGGCATATTTATTACAAGAAGATTATGAAAATGCAATAGTTTATTTTAAAATGTTATCTCTTAATAGTAGTTTAAGTAGAAAAGAAAAAGATGAGATAAACTTTTATTTAATGAAGTGTTATACTGCTTTGGGAGAAAGCAAAACAAGTGAGACTTATCTTAAAGCTTTAGATAAAAATGGAAGTTATTATGAAAAAGCTTTTTATGATGCTGCTATGACATATTTAGCAAAAGAGAATTATCCTAAAGCAGAGGAATTGTTTAAAAAGTTAATAGAATTAAATAAAAAATATGCAGATGATTCAATGCTAGGATTAGCAATGGTAGCATACAATAGAGGGGAGTATCCAAAAACAATATTGTATTTAGATAATTACTCTAAAAATAGTGGAAAAAATAAAGTGATGATGAATTATCTTTATGGATCAGCTTACTATAAGCAAAATAGAGTAGATGATGCTATAATTGCTTTTAAAAAGGTTGTAGAGAGAGATAAATCAAGTGCTTATGGAAGAAAATCAATACTTAATCTGATAGAAATATATAGTAATAGAGGAAATGGAGAAATTGTAGAGAATTATGTTTCTATGCTTCAAGGAACAAAGGAATATGGAGAGGCTATGAGAATGATAGGAGATCTATATGCTACTAAGGGAGATTATAATAGAGCAATTAGCTATTATTCTAAAACTAATACTCCAAACGACCCAAAATTAATGTATGGATATGGATTTTCTCTATATAAATTAAATAGATTAAAAGAGGCACAAAAATACTTTGAAAGCTTAAAGAAAACAGATTATTATAATCAATCTTTATACTATATTTTTGCTATAGATTATAAGTTAAAAAATTATAGTAAGATAATTAGAAATAGAGATGAGATAAAAAGAGTTGTTGTAAATCAACAAGATACAGATAATATAAACCTTATAATTGCAAACTCTGCCTATGAAATTGGAGAGTATAAATTATCAAAAGATTATTATGGTAGACTTTATGCAAGAACTCCTAATCTTGAAAATCTATATAGAATAATAGTAATAGATAATAAAGTTGAGGATATTGATGATCTGCAAAGAAGATTCTATGAATATAAAACTAAATATCCTACAGATACTGAATACAGAAGAAATATTTATTTCTCTGTTGGAGAAGCATATTATAAAAATGGAAAAATTGATCTAGCAATAGACACATACAAAGAGTTTTTAGAGCAAGGAAAAGATTTTAATATTTTAAATAACTTAGTAGTTTCTTTACTTAGTGAGCAAAGATATGATGAGATGATGGAATATTTAAATTCTGAAGATGGAGAAGGAAATCTTGAAATAAAATATTTAAAAGGGATAGCATCTGTTGGAATGGGAAAATATGATGAAGCAGATAGATATTTCACTGAATTAGAAACAGATACTACAGCTGATGCAACTATGCAAGAAAAAGTAAAATTTAATAAGATGAGAAATTATTTCTTATGGGAAAAATATGATGAGGCAATTAATTATGGAGAAAGTTATCTAACTTTAGAAAATCCTGAAAATAAAAATGAAGCCTTAGACAAATTAGCAATTAGTTACTTTAGAAAAGATAATTTTGAAAAAAGTAGAGAGTATTATTTGAAGTTATCAACTGAAAAGGGATTTGAAGCATACGGAAGATTCCAAATAGCAGAATCATATTATTCTGAAAAAAATTATGAAAAAGCTAAAGAAGAATATAAATATGTAGTAGATAATTATGGTGATAGTGCTTATGGAGAAAAAGCTTTTTATTGGTATTTGACAATACTTTTAAATAGTGGAGATACAGTTAATTTTGAAAAAGGTAAAAATGAATTTCTTGTAAAATATCCAGTTAGTAGAATGAAGGATACTCTTTTAATGATGTCTGGAGAGATATATGAGAATAGTAATGACAGTGAAAAAGCTTTAAAAAATTATGAAGAGCTTTATAGCAGTTCTGTAGATCCAACTGTAAAAGATAATACAGCAGCTAAGATTTTAGATATTCATTTAGCTAAAAATAATCTAAAAGCAGCTCAAAAATATATTGAAGGAATAACAAATTTAGATATAAAAAGTTATTATGATTCACTTATTTATGAGAAACAAGGAAATAAAAAGGCTGCGATGGCTGAATATGAAAAGCTGTTAAATAGTCCAAGATATAAAGATTATGCTTGTATAAATATAGGATCAAATTATTTTAAAAATAAAAACTATAAAGAAGCAAAAAAATATTATTTACAAGTTAATGAGATGGAAAATAGTATATATAAAGATTTTGTATTATATCAGTTAGCTAATATAAATGAAATAGAAGGAAAAAATGAAGAGGCTTTAAGTGGATACACAAAAGGTTATATAATGTATAATGGTCAATATTCACAAGTTTCTAAATTGAAAGCAGCTCAACTTAATGAAAAGATGAAAAAAGATAAGGAAGCAATAGTACTTTATAAAGAGCTTTACTCATTAGGAAAAGAATTAAATTATAGAGAGTTTGTATTGGAAAAATTGATTTATTTAACTTTGAAATCTGGAAATAAAGTTGAAGCAACAAAGTATTATAATGAATTAAAAGGTATGAATGCTGAAAAAGCAAAAAAATATGCAGATTTTTTTAAATAGGAGGAGTTAGAATGAAAAAATTAATGGCATCTTTATTTTTATTAAGTACAATGGTAGTATGTGCCGAGGAAAGTGTTACAGCTATTGATAAAGAGGTAACTGGGGTTAATAAGGAGCAATTAGAGAGAAAAGAGGTTGAAACAAAAGAGATGCTTCTAAAAAACCAAAATATAAATACAGGATCTGTTGAATTATCAAGTGAAAACTTAAAAGAACAACAACAAAAAATAAAAGTCGTTCAAAATGAAAAATCAGCATTAGAAGATGAACTTTCACAAGGTGTAGAAGAAAAATCATTCTTAAAATATATAATTGGAGCAGTAGGAGTTATAGCTCTTATAATAGCACTTTAATCTTAATTTAGATACTAAAAGGAGAGAACAATGTATTGGTTAAAAAATGGTGGAATTTTAATGTATTTTATTTTGGCTATGTCTATTTTAGGATTATTTGTAGTAATTGAAAGAGCTATCTATTTTAAATTTCAAGAAAAAGATAGCTTTAATAAGATTAGTCCAGAACTTAGACAGCTTATAGAAAAAGGTGCTATTAAAGAGGCGATTGTTCAATTAAATATGAAAAAATCTTCAACAGCAAAGGTGTTGAAAGATATTTTAATTCAGCTATACAAGAGCAATAATAGAGATCCTATAGCACTTGAGGAAAAGGGAAAAGAGAGTGCTATGGCACAGATACCAATGTTAGAAAAACATATGTGGATGTTATCTTTAACAGCTCATATTACACCATTATTAGGACTTTTAGGAACAGTAACAGGGATGATAAAGGCTTTTCAAGCGGTATCAATTCATGGAACTGGAGATGCTTCAGTATTGGCTAAAGGGATATCAGAGGCATTGTTTACAACTGCTGGAGGATTATTTGTTGCAATACCAGCTACAATTTTTTACAACTATTTTAATAAAAAGATAGATGAAAAAATAAATGATATGGAAAAAACAAGTACTGAACTTATAAACTACTTCAGAAAATAGGAGAAATTATGAAAATAGAAAGAACAAAAAGAAGAGGCAAGGGAGAGTTAACTCTTGAGATAACTCCATTGATAGACGTTGTGTTTCTTTTACTTATCTTTTTCTTAGTTGCAACTACTTTTGAAGATATCAATAGTGGAATAAAGATAGAATTGCCACAATCTACGATAAAAGAGATAAAGGATATAAAAGAGATACAAATTGCTATTGATAAAAATAAAAATATGGTTTTAAACTACAAGGAAAAGGGAAAAACTCAGAAGATTAATGTAAATAAAGAAAATTTAAAATCTGAGCTTGAAGATAAATTTAAAAATAGCAATGAAAAAAACGTAGTTATAAGTGCTGATAAAAAATTAGATTATGGATATATAGTAGAGATAATGACTATTTCTAAAGAGGCTGGTGCTAACTCGCTAGACATTGATACTGCAAGCAGTAAATAAGGAGTGGGAAGATGAAAAAAACTGATTATGTGAGTTTAGGTCTTTCTGTTCTCATAAATTTACTGATACTATTGGTAATACCTGGGCTTTCAGTAGAAACAATCGTTGATAAGAAGATAAAAGTTGGATTGGTTGCATATGACAATAACAAAAGTCTAAAAATGGAAGGTAAAAAAAATAGTAATACTAAAACAAAAAATATGACAACTGAGCCACAAAAACAAACTTCTAAAAAAGAGGTACAAAAAGAGATAAAGAAAGAAATAATTAATAAAAATGATACTTCTGCTCAAATAAAAAAACAAGAAACTGTTGTTAAAGAAAAGAAGAAACCTACATTAAGTGATATTGCTAAAAATATTTCTGGACCAGAAATAGATGTACTTTCAAGTATAAGTAATCCTGTATTATCAAAAAAGAATAAAAGCAAAAGTGAAAGAAAAAAAATAGAGACTTTAAAACAAGATATTACAACTAGTGGATTAGCTAAGGAAAATATTGATATTTCTACAGGTAACTCAGAGTTAAAAGATGAAAAATTTATGGCAACAGATGAAAAAAAATTATCTTTTAACTCTGAAGAGGGAAATGATTTGGAATTTGAAAGGATATTGAAAGCAGAAGGAGATGCTGAAGGACTACCTAGTGGATATAGATTAGGAACAGAAGATGGAAATATAGTAGCAAGATGGGATAATTCAAATATGGAGCCTGTATATCCAGAAAGTGCTCAACTTAAAGGACTTCATGGAACTGTTAGAATACGTATGAATATTGATGAGTATGGAAATGTAACTTCACTGTTTTTAGAGAAAGGTAGTGGAGTTCCTGAAATTAACAGTGCAATAGAGGAAATAGGAAGAACATGGAAGATCTATTTGAGTAAAAATGGAATGAACGTTAAAGGTGATGTTATATTGGAATATAACTTTACTTTGAGAGGAAAAAATTAATATGTGAGGTGGCTTAATTTGGTTCTTTTAGGTTTTAGATTAGATAAAAGTTTGAAAGATGATTTAGAAAGTAATTTTGAAAATGAATTAACTTTTGCAGAAAATATAACAGATTTTATTGAGTACTTAAAAAATAAAAAATACGAGACTATAGTTATAGAAGAAAAAAATCTTCAAGAAGAGGCTTTAATCAATTTAATAAAAAAAGTTGGAGAGTACCAAAAAAGAGGAGTAATCATAGTTCTTGGAGAAACTTCTAATTTAAAAGTTGTTGCAGGAAGTATGAAAGCTGGGGCTTATGATTATATTTTAAAACCTGTGGATAACGCAACAATAATTAAGATTATTGAAAAATCAGTAAAAGATTATAAACTTTTAGCTGAAAGAGTAGATAAACATAAAAGTTCAGGAGATAAACTTATAGGGCAAACTAAAGAGATAGTTGAACTATATAAAATGATAGGGAAAGTAGCTAATAGTGCAGTACCAGTTTTAGTAATAGGAGAAAAGGGTACAGGAAAAACAAGTGTAGCTAAATCTATTCATCAATTTAGTGATTGTGCTGGTCAACCTCTTATAAGTATAAACTGTTTATCTTTCCAAAATGAACTTTTAGAAAGAAAGATGTTTGGTTATGAAAAAGGTGCATTTACTGGAGCAGTATTTACTCAAATAGGAGATTTGGAAAAAGCTAATGGGGGAACACTTCACTTAGGGAATATAGAATCTTTGAGTTTAGATATGCAGTCTAAAATCTTATATTTCTTAGAAGAAGGAGAATTCTTTAGAATGGGTGGAGCTGACCCTATAAAGAGTAGTGTAAGAGTTATAGCTAGTACTTGTGAAAATTTAGAAGAATTAATTAATCAAGGAAAGTTTATAGATGAACTTTATAGAAAATTGAGAGTATTGGAAGTTAATATTCCACCTTTAAGAGATAGAAAAGATGATATTCCTTTAATTGTAGATCACTATTTAATTGAATGTAACGAAGAGTTGCATAAGACTATAAAGGGCGTTAGTAAACCAGCTTTAAAAAAGATGATGAGATATGACTGGCCTGGCAATGTAAATGAATTAAAAAATGCTGTAAAATCAGCTGTTGCTCTATGTAGAGGAGGATCAATCTTAATTGAAGACCTACCAAGTAATGTTTTGGGAACAAAGGTTACTAAGAGAAAAGGCGATGCTCAAACAGATGCACTTAAAGAGTGGGTTAAAGTTGAGATGGAAAATTATAAAAATAGTAGCCAAAAAGGTTATTATGGACATATAATATCTAAAGTTGAAAAAGAATTGATACATCAAGTTTTAGAAATGACAAATGGTAAAAAAGTAGAAACTGCAGAGATCTTAGGGATTACTAGAAATACTTTAAGAACTAAGATGAGTAACTACGGTTTGGAGTAGAAGATGCATATAACATTATATAGAAAATATAGACCTAAAGATTTTGAAGAAATTGCAGGTCAAAAGGAGATTGTAAAAACTCTAAAAGCTTCTTTGAGAAATGGAAAAACTTCTCATGCTTATCTTTTTACAGGTCCTAGAGGAGTAGGAAAAACTACTATTGCAAGATTGATAGCTAAAGGTGTAAATTGCTTAAAAAATGGCGTAACAGACGAACCTTGTAATGAATGTGAAAATTGTCTATCAATAAATGATGGTAGTTTTATGGATATGATTGAGATAGATGCTGCTTCTAATAGAGGAATAGATGAGATAAGGCAACTAAAAGAGAAGATAAATTATCAACCTGTTAAGGGAAGAAAAAAAATATATATAATAGATGAAGTGCATATGTTAACAAAAGAGGCTTTTAATGCACTATTAAAAACTTTAGAAGAACCACCTGAACATGTAATATTTATTTTAGCAACAACAGAAGCTGATAAAATTTTACCAACCATTATATCTAGATGTCAAAGATATGATTTTAAAGCTCTTTCTCCTAATGAAATGAAAGAAAAATTGAAAAATATAGCAACTTTAGAGAATGTGGAAGTTCCTGAAGAAGTATTAGATTTAATTTATGAAAACTCTGGTGGAAGTATGAGAGATGCTACATCTATATTAGAGAGAATAATGATAACTTGTTTAGGAGAAGAGATATCTTTAGAGAAGGCAGAGCAGGTATTAGGGGTAACTCCTTTAAAAAAGATGCAAGAATTTTTAGAAAAGATATTAGATAAGGACTATACAAGTTTAATAAAAATTTTAGATAATTTTTGGAAAGAATCTATTGAAATTGAACTTTTCTTTAAAGATTTAGCAAAATATTGTAAAAATTTAATGGGAAAAGCAGAATTAGGTCCAGAACAAGGATTGGAAATAATAGGTGCTATATATGATTCACTTAATAAATTTAAGTATGAAGAGGACAAAAGACTTGTTGGATATGTAGCAGTAAATAATCTATTGAGTATTGGTAGAAGTCCTGTAATTACTCAAGAAAAGATTGTAGAGAGAATTATTGAAAAGCCTGTGTTAAGTACAAAAGTTGAAGAGGAAGCTGTAAAAAATGATGAGATAGAAAAGAATATTACCTTTGAGTATATATTAAGTCAATGGAAAAATATAGTAGAAGAAGCTAAGAGAGAGAAGATAACTTTAGCAGCTTTTCTAATAAGTGCAAAACCATATAGTTTAGAAAAAAATAATTTAATTATAGGTTTTGATGGAGAAAATAGTTTTGCAAAAGAGCAAATGGAAAGTCCAGTTTACAATGATGTTTTAACAGGTGTTGTGAAAAAATTAATAAGTCCGTCTATAAAAATAAAGTATGTATTCTTAGGTAAAAGAAAAGAAAAGAATAAAAATGAAAGCAAATTAGCAGATCAAATAGTAAAATTTTTTGGCGGGGAGATAATAGAGTAAATTTACATAAGCAGGGGGAACAAATTGTTAAATGAAATAATGGAACTCATGTTTATTATGATATTTTGTATGTTAATAATAGCAAAAATTAGATTGGTAAAAAATGTGAGTTTTTTGAAGAAAGTGATAATTAATGTTGGAATATTAATAGTAATGGCTATAACTAATCCTATTTTAATGGCACTATATTTGGGACTTTTTTTAGTAACAGAGGTATTATATTTTATTTTTGAAAATCTTTCTTATAAGATAAAAAAAGGGGATAGAATAGTTATAAGCTCTATTATTTCAACTATTATTACTGTAATTTTGATGATATTTTTTAAAGATATGATAAATGAATATATAAATTCTGCAATGTTAGAGATAAAAACCATAACAGAGAAATTAAACCCAAGCTCACAAGAATATATTTATTATAAAAGTGTTCAACACAATATGATTCAAAGTTTAAGAATTTTGAAGAAACATTGGTTAGTAAATATATTTTCAACATCAATATTGTGTACTTTTGGAATTTATATAGCTCTTGAAAAGAAAAAAGATGAGATATGGGAACTGTCATTTGAATGGTTACTAATCTATATTATTCCATTTTTTATTTTGAATCTTACAAGCATAAATAACCATTACTTACAAGAGGTTTCAGAGATAGGATTAGGAATATTTTCTTTATATGGAGCAGCAGTAGTATTTAATTTATTAAATAAGTATAGTAAAATGAAGTATGTAAGTGCTATTTTAGCAATTTATATATTATTATATAGTAATATAACAGCTTTAATTATAGGTGTATGTATTAGTTTTATGCCTGAGCTGTTAATCAAAAACAAAAAAATATGAACTGGAGGAAATTAAATGGCAAAAATACAAGTTATATTAACACAAGATGTAGCAGGACAAGGAAGAAAAGGAGATCTTATAACTGTATCTGATGGTTATGCTCACAACTTTATTATAAAAAATAAAAAGGGAATTATAGCAACTCCTGAAGAATTAAAGAAAATAGAAAATCAAAAGAAAAGAGAAGAGAAAAAATTACAAGAGGAAAAAGTTAAATCTCTTGAACTAAAAAAAGTTTTAGAAGCTAAAAAAGTAGAAATTGGTGTAAAAACTGGAGATAATGGAAAATTATTTGGAGCAATAACAAATAAAGAGGTATCAGCAGCTATAAAACAAACATTTGGAGTAGAAATAGATAGAAAAAAAATTGAATGTAATATTAAAAGCTTAGGAGAACATGTAGCAGTTGTTAAACTTCATACTGAAGTAAAAGCAGAAGTAAAGATTGTTGCAAAATCTCTATAGTAGTTTAAAAATAAGGAGAAAAAAATGCAGGAAATTGAAAATTTGAGAAAAATTCCCAGTAGTATCGAAGCTGAGAGAGCCGTTCTAGGAGGAATCTTTTTAAAAGAAGATGCCTTTGCAGATATAATAGAGATACTTTCTCCTAATGATTTTTATAAAAATGCTCATAGATTAATATATGATGCTATGAGAGAGATATATAATTCAGGGGAAAAAATCGACCCTATAGTAGTAATGAACCAATTAAAAAAAGAAGAGAAATTTGAAGAGATAGGTGGAGATCAAGTCTTTTATGATATTATTGAAGAAGTTCCAACTGCTGCAAATATAGTAGCTTATGCAAAAATAATAAAGGAAAAAGCTACTTTAAGAAGATTAGGAGATGTTGGAACTAAGATAGTTGAGATGGCATATGAAGGATATGATGAAGTTGAAACTATTTTAGATAGAGCTGAAGGAATGATCTTTAAAATTTCAGAAAATAATGAGTCAAAAGATATTATAAAAATAAGAGATGCAATGGCTGAAGAGTTTTTAAGACTTGAAAAAGTATATGCTAATAAGGGAACAACTATTGGTATCTCTTCAGGATTTACAGATTTTGATCAAATGACAAGTGGTTTTCAACCTTCAGATTTGATAATACTAGCAGCAAGACCAGCAATGGGAAAAACGGCTTTTGCATTGAACTTAGCTCTTAATGCTGCTGTAAAAAGTAATAAAGCAGTTTTACTTTTTAGTTTAGAGATGTCAAGCTCTCAATTATTACAAAGACTTTTAGCTGTTGAAGCTGGAATAGGACTTCAAAAGATAAAAACAGGATTCTTAGCTCCTGATGATTGGGGAAGATTAGGAATTGCCAGTGGAAGACTAGCACAAACTGAGATAAATATTGCAGATACTCCTAATGTTGGAGTGTTGGAAATAAGGGCTTATGCTAGAAGATTAAAGGCTGCAGGTAAGTTAGATATGATTTTAATAGATTATCTTCAACTTATTAAAGGAAGCAGTGGAAAAAATGAGAATAGACAACAGGAGATATCAGATATCTCAAGATCATTAAAAGGAATAGCAAGAGAATTAGATGTACCGATAATTGCACTATCTCAATTGTCCCGTGCTACTGAACAGAGAGCAGATAGAAGACCAATGTTATCAGATTTAAGAGAATCTGGAGCAATAGAGCAAGATGCTGACATGGTAATGTTTTTATATAGAGATGATTATTATAATGAAGAGACAGAGGAAAAGGGAATTACAGAGGTAATTATAGGTAAGCATAGAAATGGACCTACAGGAACAGTAAAATTGAGATTCTTCCATGAGCTTACAAAATTTGAAAACTATACAAATAAAATTGATTAAGATTAAGAAAGGAATGATAAAGTGAAAAAAGTTGAATTATTAGCTCCAGTTGGTAATATGGAAAAGTTTAAAATGGCAATGCACTATGGAGCTGATGCAGTATTTTTAGGTGGAAAAATGTTCAATCTGAGAGCTGGAAGTAGTAACTTCTCAGATGAAGAGTTAATAGAGGCAGTAAATTATGCACATAATTTAGGAAAAAAAGTTTATGTAACTTTAAATATAATTCCTCACAACAATGAGTTAGAATTATTACCAGATTATGTTAAATTCTTAGAAAAAATAGGAGTAGATGGGGTAATAGTTGCTGACTTAGGTGTATTCCAAATAGTTAAAGAGAACACAAATCTTCGTATAAGTGTAAGTACACAAGCAAGTAATACAAACTGGCGTTCAGTAAAAATGTGGAAAGATCTAGGAGCAAAGAGAGTTGTGTTAGCTAGAGAGATTTCTTTAGAGAATATAGCAGAAATAAGAGCTAAAGTTCCTGATATTGAGTTAGAAGTATTTATTCATGGTGCTATGTGTATGTCAATTTCAGGAAGATGTTTATTAAGTAACTATATGACTGGAAGAGATGCTAATAGAGGAGATTGTGCTCAATCTTGTAGATGGAAATACTCTTTAGTAGAAGAAACTAGACCTGGAGAGTATATGCCTGTATTTGAAGATGATCATGGAACATATATTTTTAACTCAAAAGATTTATGTACAATAGAATTTATTGATAAAATTTTAGATATTGGAGTAGATTCTCTTAAAATAGAAGGAAGAATGAAAGGTATTTACTATGTAGCTAACTGTGTAAAAGTGTATAGAGATGCTATTGATAGTTACTATTCAGGAAATTATAAATATAATCCTAAATGGTTAGAAGAGCTAGAATCAGTTTCTCATAGATCATATACAAATGGATTCTATATGGGAAGACCAGGAGTAGATGGACAAAACTATAATGATAGAAACTCTTATAGCCAATCACACCAATTAGTTGCTAAGGTAGAGAAAAAACTTCCAAATAATGAATATATTTTAGCTATTAGAAATAGACTTCTTGTTGGAGAAAAGCTTGAAGTAGTTAGTCCTGGAATAAATGTTAGAGAGATAACTTTACCAGATATGATTCTAATGAATAGAGATAAAGAAGTTGAAAAGGTAGAAGCTGCAAATCCAAATTCATTTGTAAAAATCAAATTAGATGAAGAGTTAAATGAATTAGATATGTTAAGAAAAAGAATTTAAGTTATTTAAAGCTGAGTAGATTTAATTATTTACTCAGTTTTTTTATTGATGTAATATAGAATTTTTATAAAAAAAGAGACTAAACTAATTATAGAATAGTCTCTTTTAAATTATTTGCTTATTAAAATTACTGAAGATTTAGGAGCTGCTTTATAAAAAGCATCTGAAATTAATTTTCCATCTTCTAAGAAATTTTCACTATCATCTTTAGAAGTATCAACTAAAAGATGCCATTTTTTACTATCTAATTTTGGTAATTCAAAGTTTAAATCACCATGATAAGAGTTTAAAATAATATAGAATGTAGTATCACTATTTGCATCATATAGAGAAAAAGCTATACTTAAAGAGTAGTAAGAAAAATCAGGACAATTAAGTTTTACTCCATGAATTCCTACTCCTTTATTTTTATTATCTTCTAATTCAAGATAATCTTTATTTCTAAATATATTATATTTTTTTCTAAGTTTTATCATATTTTTAGTAAATTCTGTAATATCACTAAAATTGTTTCCTCTTTCCCAGTCTATCCAAGTAGAACGATTGTTTTGACAATAAGCATTATTATTTCCAAGTTGTGTTCTACCCATTTCATCTCCCATTAAAATCATAGGTACTCCTTGGGAGATAAATAGGATCAGCAGCATATTTTTTAACTGTTGCTTTCTAATAGCAATGATATTTTTATCTTCAGTTTCACCTTCAGCACCATTATTATATGAGTTATTATGATTTTCCCCATCTTGATTATTTTCACCATTGTTCAGATTATGTTTGTTATTGTAGCTAACTAAATCCCACATAGTAAAACCATCATGGCAAGTTATAAAGTTTATATTACTATAAGGAGTTCTATCATTTCTTTTAAATATATCTGGACTTCCAAAGATTCTTTTTAAAAGTTCACTAACCTGTCCAAACTCTCCTTTAATAAATTTTCTTACAACATCTCTATATTTACCATTCCACTCACTCCAACCAATTGGCATGTCTCCAACATAATATCCACCTAAATCCCAACTTTCAGAAATAAGTTTACAGTGAGATAAAATAGGATCTTGTACCAATTCATTTAATAATGAATTTTCTCCAAGCCAATGCCCCTCTTCATTTCTACCTAAAATAGAAGCTAAGTCAAATCTAAAACCATCAACTCCCATTTCTAAATACCAGTATCTAAGAGATGAGACTATCATATCTTTAACAACTTTATTATTTGTATTTACAGTATTTCCACAGCCAGAATAATTCATAAATTGTACATTACTATTTTCTAACATATAAAAAGTATTCAAGTCCATAGCTTTAAAATTATAGAATTTACCACCTTTACCACCTTCGGCAGTATGGTTGTAAACTACATCTAAAATTACTTCAATTCCATTTTTATGAAGTTCTTTTACTAATTCTTTAAATTCTACAATTTCACTATGAGAATCAAGTTTTTGATTTTTAGAGAATTTTTTAGTTAAAGCAAAAAAACCAATGGGGTTATATCCCCAAATATTTTTTAATTTAGCTCCATTATTTATTCCTATATTCCCAGTAAAATCATCCCATTCATATACAGGTAAAAATTCAACAGCTGTAATTCCTAATTCTTTTAAATAAGGAATCTTTTCTAAAAATCCAGAATATGTTCCTGGAAATTCAACCATTGAATTAAAATTTTGAGTAAATAGTTTAATATGAACTTCATAGATAATTGTATCTTGCATAGGGATTTCTAAATGTTTTTCTTTTTCATGTGAAAGTTTAATAGCTATACTTTTTCTGTTAGAATAGTTTTTATTGTTAGTATAAGAAAGTGCATAAGGATCTAAAATTTCAGGATAATCATCAATTTTCCAAGTATATAAAGTGCCTTCAGATCCACTTTGTAAAAAGATATGCCAGATATCTCCTGTTTTATTAATCGATGGGTCTAAAACTATTTTTTCTTTGGGAAGTAAATCTGAACCAGATTTATAAATATTTAAAACCACCTTTTTTTTATTTTTAGCAAATATTGCGAAATTAATTCCGTTACTCTCAACTGTAGCCCCTAACTTAGGAACACCTGCTTCCCAATTATACATATAATCTCCTTCTCCAATTTATTTATCTTAAAAATATTATATAATTTCTATAAAAAAAAGTCAATTTTATAAACTAAAATGACTTTAAAAACGAATATTTAGGTTATAATAGAAAAAAGAATAATAGAGAGGTGAAAAATGAAAAGAAAAATTTTTATTGTCTTAATATTTATACTATCATTTGTAACAAGTTTTAGTTTAGAAGAGTATCAAAAAATTATATTGAAAGAAGTAAATATAGAGAGAATAAAAAATAATTTAAAACCTTTAGAGATAAATAATCATTTAAATAAAATTGCAGTGGTTAAGGCAAAGGATATGGCTAAAGAGAAAAAAATGTCACATATAAGTAAAAAATTTGGTACCACTTTTAGTTTAATAAAAAAAGATAAGATTCCTTATACCAAAGCAGCTGAAAATATAGCTTCTGGACATAAAACTCCTGAATTTGTAACAGAGAGATGGTTAAAATCCAAGGGACATCGTAAAAATATTTTAGAGGAAGAGTATAGATTTATCGGGATAAGAAAAGCTATTGATAGTAATGGAAAAACTTATTGGGTTCAACTTTTTATCAATTAAAAAACTCCCTATTTTTTAGGGAGAAAATATAATTATTTTTTTAATTGAAAATAATTTTCTAAGTATTTAGCAACTCCATCTTCACTATTTTTTCCAGCTCTATTGTTAATTGAATCTTTTACAATTGCTTGGGCATTTTCCATAACAACAGGATGCCCAACTTTTTTAAGCATATCTAAATCATTTTCAGCATCACCAAAAGCTATTATTTTATCCATATTAAAATTTAGGGTATCAGCAAGTATTTCTAGGGCATTTCCCTTACTACAATCTTTTGGAGCTATATCCACACAAGTTGGATCAGAAATAGTTATCTCTACTAAATGAGAAAATCTATCTTTTAGTTTTTTACTTAAATTTAGTATAATCTCTTCTTCATCTACAATAATAATCTTATTAAGTTCAGAACAATCTTTCAAATCTATCAATATATGTTCTATAAAGCCAGTTCTTTTGCTATAATCAGTTTTGTCATACTCATCTCTATAAAAATCTTCATGGAAAAAACAGTTATAATTAACTTTTTCCTCTCTTAAAAGCTTTAAAAGTTCATAAGTTACATCTTTAGAAATAACCTTTTCAAATATCATATTTTCATCTTTGTCATAGATATTAGCTCCATTGTTACAGATAATATATGTATCTATTCCAAGTTGATTTTTAAATCTAATAGCTGAGGCTTCTCCACGTCCTGTGGCAATAATAAATTCAATTCCTAATCTGTTTAATTTTTTTATAGTTTCTCTTGTATAGTCAGTTATTTTACTATTTTCATCTAATAGAGTTCCATCTAAATCAGATACAATTATTTTCATTCTTTCCTCCAATTATTTATATAAGTTAAGCAATGGGATAAGCTAAAATATATATTATCATAGCTATAAGATACATAAGTGATACCATAAAAATTGATAACATAATACTAGCTGTTATCTTAAACTTTTCACTCTTTTGTAAATTAAAAATTTTAGTAATTAAATATATATCCAATATAGGGAAGATAGCTGCAAAAATCCCCTTAGCCATTTTTATTTTTAAAGAGAATACAATTAAAAGAATAGTGATAACTATCATAGGGAAGATAATAAGATATATTGGAGTTGTAAAGGTTTCACGCAGATCTCCTTTTTCTTTTTCATCAATGAAAAGATCAATATTTTTAGAATCTACAAAGATTTTTCTCTTATTTCCATTATCATCTTTAATAGTAGACCTTCCATTGCTATTTTTTACTCTTTCATTATTGTATTTTAATATACAATTTTTTTCTTTGTCAACATCTAAAGTAATTTTATTTATTTTAAAATCTTTATGTTTTAATATTAATTTCATTTTAAATAAATCCTTTCTATAAAATTCTATAATATATTATATTTCTTTTTATAGAAAATGCCAAATAATATTTAGTAGAATAAAAAAACACTCCTTATAAAAATAAAGAGTGTAAGTTTTGAAATTATCCTACATAAGATGCAAATACATGGATAAATATCATAGTACAACTTGCTATACATATCCAAGTACATCCACCAAGAATGATAGGCTTCATACCTTTAGTAAATAGGTCAGCAAATTTTATTTTAAATCCTACTCCAGCTAATGCAGCTGTTACAAAGAATTTATATCCAGTTTTTAAGAATTTGCTGATATTTAACATATCTTTTCCAAATAGTCCGAAAGTATTTAATAGAGCCATAACTAAGAACCAAAGAATAAACATAGGGAAAACTTTTGCTACAGTTTTAGCTATAGAAGTTTGACTTCCTGTTCCTGCATTATTTTTAGATTCTTCTTTAACCATTAATATTGTAAAGATAACAGCAAGAGCTATAAGCATAGTTGTTCTTGTTAATTTTACTGTGATAGCAAGGTTTAAATCTAAAGCATGAAGAGCACTATAAGTAGCTTCAGCAGCAGCAACACTTGATGTATCGTTAATAGCACATCCAGCTAAGAATCCAAATTGGTTAAGAGAAAGTCCTAAATATGTTGCTAAGTATGGGTATGTTAAAGCAGCTAAGATATCAAATAGGAAAATAGCAGTCATTGCATAGGCAATCTCTTCTTCTTTAGCTTTAATAATTCCTGCTAAAGTTGCAATTGCAGTTCCTCCACAAATACAAGTTCCTCCTCCAACTAGAGTACTTGTATTTTTAGTAACTCCTAGTCTCTTTCCAACAAAATATGCTACTCCAAATGAGATACAGATATTAGCAATGATAAGTGGTAGAGCTTTAGCTCCATATCCAACAACTTCAGCAAAGTTAAGAGTTCCTCCAGCTAAGATAATACCAATATTAAGGAATTTTTTTCCAGCAAAAGTAGTTCCAGCTTTAAAATCTTTATCAATAGAAGGCATTAAGTTTAATATAGTTATACCAAGAAGAAGTCCAATCATAGGAGCTCCTACCCAATGTTGCAGTTTTCCAAGTTTTGTAGCTATAACAGCTAAAATTAAACATGTGATTATTCCAATATATTTTTTGTTCAAAATAATTCTCTCCCTTTAAATTTATTCTTTAGTTCATTTTTTTAGATAAAAAAACTGCTGAGAAAAAATATATTCTCAGCAGTTAATGAGGGTTTCTATAAGATTAACAAGTAGCTCCACCAACTAAGTGTAGTTGAGCATCTAAAATTTCTTGTTTTCTTTCTAGTAATTCATTTCCTAGTAATTGAGCTTCTACATTTTCAAATCCGATTCTTTCAATTGTAGTTGCAAATCTTTCTCCAGTTTTTCCTTGTTCTCTAAATAGAAGGATTGCTTTTTCAATAACATCAAAAGCTTCTTCTTTAGTTGTAAATACTTTTCTTAAAGGAATTCCGTGAGCTGTTAATTTTCCCCATCTTCCACCGATATAGATTTTAAATCCTTTTACACCATCTTCGATAGCATCAAAGTGACATTTTCCAACACAAAGTCCACAGTTGTTGCAAAGTTCTTTATTAATTTCTAGAACACCATCTACTACTTTTGCAGCTTTCATAGGACATACTGTTTCAATAGCACATTTTTTACATCCACTACATAGATCAGAATCATAGTTAGGTACATATTGTCCAATGATACCTAAGTCATTTAAGTCAGGTTTTACACAGTTGTTAGGACATCCTCCAACTGCGATTTTAAATTTGTGAGGTAATCTAACTCCACTGTATCCATTGAAAAATCTTTCGTGAATTTCTTCTCCAAGAGCTTGAGTATCTTGAAGTCCATAGTTACATACAGTTCCTTTACAAGCTACTACTGGTCTAACTTTAGAACCTGTTCCTCCTGTCATTAGATCAACAGTTGCTAGGTGAGCTCTAACAGCTTCGATATTATCAAAGTGAACTCCTGGAAGTTCAACTGTAAGTCTAGATGTGAAAGTTACTTTTCCATTTCCATATTTTTCTGCAACTTCAGAGATAACTCTATTTTGTTCAGCAGAAATAGCTCCCATTTTAGTGATTACTCTAACTGAAAAATTTTCAGTTCCTTTGTTGTGTAAAAATCCCATTGCTTTTACTCTTTTGATTTCAGCAGCATCAATTGCCATAAGATAATCCTCCCTTGTATTCCTTTATTTATTTTAACTTAACTAACTAATTATTTTTTAATTATTTTCCTTAATTGTATTAAATAGATTCCCACCTTCTAATACTTTAACATTTGTGTGTCCATAGTATTTTAGACGGTTTTGAACCATATAAGCTCTTTTACCTTTGTTACAGATTAAAAGAATTTTATCATCTTTAGCATATCCATCTAAAGGTCCATTTACAGTTGGTAGATCAACATATGGAGCTCCTTCAATAGATGGAACTAAACAAGCATCAATAACTTTGTATCCTTCATCAGCACCTGCAGCATATTCTGCTGGAGTAATTGTTTCATAGTTTCCGTTTATTTTATTAAATAATACATTAACTGTATGTACTAATGGATGAATTGCAGTTGAGAATGGTGGTGCATATGCAAGATCTAAATCTTCTAAGTCGTGAAGAGTAGCTCCCATTGACATTGCAGTTACAACTACATCTACAACTTTATCCACTGCTCCAGCTCCAATTACTTGCACTCCTAAAACTTTTAAGCTATCTTTATCAACTATAAGTTTTATCATAAAGTTTGATGCTCCAGCATAGTAGTGAGCTTTATCATCTACAACAGTAACAACACTTATAGGATTAAATCCAGCTTCTTTAGCAGCAACTTCAGTAAGTCCTGTTCTACCTACATTTAAGTTAGGAAGAAGTTTTGCAACAGCAGTTCCTACAACTCCTCTATAAGCTATTCTTTTTCCATTGATATTTTGAGCTAAAATACGTCCTTCTATATTTGCAGAAGATCCCATTGGTGACCAAGTAGGTGCTCCAGTTAGAACATTTTTAACCATTGCACAGTCTCCAGCAGAGTAGATATTAGCATCATTTGTTTCAAAATATTCATTTACTTTTACAGTTCCATTAGGCATTAATTCAATACCAGTATCAGCTAAGAAAGCTGTGTTAGGACGAATTCCAACAGACATAATTACAGCATCAACTTTCATTGCTCTTTTAGATGTTTGAATTTTTTCTACTTTTCCTTCTCCAAGGATAGCTTCTAATTTTGTTCCTGTAAATGCCATTATTCCATGATCAGCAAGTTTATTTTCAGCATACTCAGCAAACTCTTTATCAAATCCTGTAAGAATATTTGGAGCCATTTCAATAACAGATACTTTTACTCCTTGAAGAGCCATATTTTCTGCTACTTCTAGTCCTATATATCCAGCTCCAATAACAGCAGCTCTCTTAATTTTTCCAGCTTCAATATCAGCTCTTAAATTAATAGCATCCTCTGGAGTTCTCATAAAATACACTCCTGGAAGATCTATTCCTTCAATAGGTGGTTTTACTGGACTTGCTCCAGTAGCAATTACTAATTTATCATATGAGAATGTTACTTCCTCATTTGTTTTTAAATCTATAGCTTTAACACTTTTATTTTCTCTATCTAGTCCAACTACTTCAGTTTCTGTAAAAACTTGTGCTCCTGTTAATTTCGAAAATTTTTCTGGTGTATTAACAATAAGTTGAGCTTTATCTTTTATAATATTTCCTACATAATATGGTAATCCACATCCAGCATAAGATATTTCTTTACTTTTAGTTAAAATAATCACTTCGTGATCACGATTTTCTCTTTTTAATTTTGCAGCAACTTTAGTTCCAGCAGCTACTCCACCAACAATTACTACTTTCATATTTAGAACCCCCTCAATAATAAAGTCAAAATAAAATTAACAAAACATATTTGTTCCAACAAATTTCAGTGTAAATTATAACACCTTTATTAAAATAATGAAAATAAGAAAATCAAATACCTCGTATAAGAAAAACTAATACCATATTATTTGTTCTTTAATTATACTATTTGTATAATTAAAATTCTTTAAATTTTAATAAATATGACTAAAAATATCCACTATCTTATTATAAGCTTTTTTCCTATATAAAATAAAAAAACTACATCTCCTACCTTATATTTTTAAGATAAAAGATGTAGCTTAAATTATATCTACTTATATTCTTGAGCTACTTCAACAAAATTTTTTATAGCTGTATTTTTATACTTATTTTTATGATAAACTAACTTAAATGAACGAGGCCATTGAAAATCTTCAATATTTATTATGTGAAGTTTACCATTTTTTAATTCATTTTCAATTAATCTAGCTGATATTACAGAGAGTCCATGATTATTAATTACTCCTTGAATTATTGCAGCAGGGTTACTACATTCCCAAGTAACATCAATAGTTATTCCCTTTGAATGCATAAAATTAATAAAAAGTTCTCTTGTTCCACTTCCCTCTTCTCTTAAAAGGAAAGCTTCATTTTCTAAATCTTGTAAACTTATATTTTTTTTCTTTAAAATAGGATGTTCACTACCACAAACTAAAACAAGTCTATCTTCTATAATAGGTTTGCTTATCAGTGTAAAACTTTTAATCATTCCCTCAACTAACCCAATATCCAATTCATTTGTTAAAAGTTTTTCTTCAATAACCTTAGTATTATTGGCATAGACTTTAACCTTTATATTTGGGTATTTTTCTTTAAATACTTTTAGAATATCACTGATAATACAACTTCCAACTGTTATAGTTACTCCTATATTTAGGGTATATTCATAATTAGGATTTTTAATAGTAGTTTCTAAAGTGTGAAAAGCTTCTAGTACATGTTTAGCCTGTTCTAAAAATATCTTTCCTTTTTCTGTTATAGAAAGAGTTTTAGGATATCTTTCAAATAACTTAATATTGTAATGTGATTCTAACTCTCCAATAGCTTGACTTACTGTTGGTTGAGAAACAAATAAGTTAGTTGCAGCTTGGCTCATTTTTCCACATTTTGCTACTTCTACAAAAATTTGTAAGTGTCTTAAAGTCATTTTATCCTCCTAAAACTTTATAAAAAGTTTCCAATTAATGTTTTTATTCCTATTAAAATTAAAATTGCTCCTCCTAAATATTGAGCCTTACTCTCTAGAAGAGTTCCAAATTTATGTCCCATAATAACTCCACATCCTGCAATAATAAAGGTAACTATTCCTATTACTGAACCTTGAAAATAGATATTAGTTACTTCTGTTAATGAAAAAGTGAATCCTACAGCAAGAGCATCAATGCTAGTAGCAATTCCCATAAATAAAAGATTTTTCAGCTTATTCTCTCTATCTGTTTTACAGCTACACTCTTCATTCTCTTCACTTTTAGCTTCTTTAATCATATTTATTCCTAGATAGACTAAAATTATAAATGCAATTATATTCCCATATTGAGAAATTTTTTCACTGAATATACTTCCAATAAAAAATCCGATTATTGGCATCAATGCTTGAAAACCTCCAAATATAATGGCAGGTTGAAGAATATCATTTAAGCTAATATTTTTTTTGCAAAGTCCATGACAAAGAGAGATAGCAAAAGCATCCATAGATAAACCAATTCCTATAAGTATCACTTGTAAAATATTCAATTTTTCCTCCTGAATTACACAATTTCTTTTTATAGAATAACACATATTATAGAAAATTAAAAGCTCTTTAAAATTTATAATTACAATATTTACATATAAAAAATTAGCCTATTCCTAGAAAGAAAGTTATAATTAAATAAAAGGCTTTTAAGGGGGAAAAAAGATGAATATTAGAGTTTTTAGTTCTAGTTATTTAGGTGTTGAACCTTACTTAATAGAAGTAGAAATAGATATTAGCAATGGACTTCCTATTTTTTCAATAGTAGGATTAGGAGATACTGCTATTTCTGAAAGTAAAGATAGAATAAAAACAGCTTTGAAAAATTGTGATTATAAAGTTGAACCAAAAAGAATGATAGTTAATCTATCCCCAGCAGGGATAAAAAAAGAGGGGGCTCAATTTGATTTGCCAATAGCTGTGGGAATAATGTTGGCTATGGGATATATTAGAGATAAAAATAGTGTTTTAGATAACTATATTTTCCTTGGAGAGCTATCCCTTGATGGGAAAGTAAGAGGAATAAAGGGAATAATAAATAGTATGATTTTAGCCAAAGAAAAAAATTATACAGGAGTTGTACTTCCTCTAGAAAATTTAGAAGAGGCTAGTTTAATTGAGGGAATAGATATTATTCCTGTATCTCATTTAAAAGAGGTAGCAGATTTTATAAGTAATAACACTAAACCTATTTTTGAAAAACCTCAAAGAAAATTGAATATAGAGTATAAAGTTGATTTTAATGAGGTAAAAGGTCAAACACTAGCTAAAAGAGGGATGGAGATTGCAGCAGCAGGTGGACATAATATTCTTTTAATAGGTAGTCCAGGTTCAGGAAAATCAATGTTAGCAAAGAGAATGATAACAATTTTACCACCTATGACAGAAAATGAGATAATTCAAAGTACTAAAATTTATAGTGTTGCTGGAGAGTTAAATAGTGAAAATCCTATTATTAACAAACGTCCTTTTAGAGCTCCTCACCATACCAGTTCACCAACAGCTATTATAGGTGGTGGAAAAAAGATAAGCCCTGGAGAGATAACTTTAGCATCAAATGGAATTTTACTTTTAGATGAATTAGCAGAGTTTCCAAGAAGTGTATTAGAAAGTTTACGTCAACCATTAGAAGATGGAAAAATCTCTATAACAAGGGCACACTATAAGGTGAATTTTCCAAGCAAATTTTTATTAGTAGGAACGAGTAACCCTTGTCCATGTGGGTTCTATTTTGAAGGAGATAAATGCAATTGCTCTCAACATGAAGTTACTAAATATATGAAAAAACTTTCAGGTCCTATTATGGATAGAATAGATATTCATATTGAGATGAGAAGATTATCAGAAGATGAGCTTATGAATAGTTCTGTTGCAGAGAGTTCGAAAGAGATTAGAAAAAGGGTTATAAAGGTTAGAGAGATTCAAAGAGAAAGGTTTGGAAATGATGAAGTTTTAAATAGTAATATGTCCTCTTCAGATATAAAGAAATATTGTAAGATTTTGCCAGAAGATAGAGAGTATTTTAAAAGTGCTATTCAGATGTTAGGAATTTCAGCTAGAGGTTATGATAAAATTTTAAAAACTGCTAGAACAATAGCTGATTTAGATGAGAGTATTGAGATAAAACGTTTTCATTTGATGGAGGCTCTTTCATTTAGAAGGAAATAAGATAATTTTAAATAGAAAAAGCTATTACAAACTAACATTTTAGTTAATTTGCAATAGCTTCTATTTTTATCTCATAACATTCATATAATAAGCTATATTAGCGTTTTTATCTTTTCTTCCTTTAATTTTAGAAGTAGGGCAACTCATTATAGCTGTTACTCCAGGTCCATGTCCAGCTTTTACACAGTCGCTGTGAACTACAACCCCAATAGTAACAGATCCTTTCAAGTAATCTCTTCCAAAGCAGTTGTTACAATCTTGAAGAAGAACTATATCTCCAAATCTTAACTCATTGATACCATATTTTTCATTTGCTTCTTTATCTCCAGTCATAATATCATAATCTCCAGAGAAAGCTGTTGAACTTCCAACACCAGAACCCATTAAATATGGTGGTATCTCTGTAGCTACTGGAACTTCTAGGCATCCATCTTCAGTAACTCTGATATCCATTTTTTCTAAAAGCTCTGGATCTATATTCATACAAACTATATCCTCAAATCCTTCTATTTTTAATCCTTGTCCAAAAGCTTTAACTAAAATTTTGTCATCTATATTTAATTTTTCTAAAGTTTCATCATCAAAATATACTAATGTATGTTCAATACCACCATGTCCTCCAGTTACAAAACCAGTAGCTCCTTTAGCATCACCAGACATAACCTTAGCTTCATTTCCTATGCAACCAAGTAACATAAGAGCATTATTTTCATTTGTATTTTCATTTCTAATACTTACTCCAGGCTCAACATGGTCTCCAACCCATTTCATACAAGAATCTCCAACTTTTACATTGTATGAGATTCCACCAGTAGCGGGAAGTATCATAGGGATTCCATCTCTAGAAATTCTATAAGGTGAAGCTACAATAGGACTGTGAACCTTTCCTCCAACTGATTGTTTAACTAAAAATTCTTTATTTGTTTTTATCATCTTATCCTCCTAAAATATTTTTAGTGATTCTATAATATATTTTAATATATATTTTTTTTTATGTAAAGAAAAATAGGATAATTTGACATCTCTTCAAACTATCCTATTTCCTAAAACTATATATTAAAACATCTTGGGGAAAGATTTTATAGTCTTAATATAACAATACAATGTGACAATTATGTTACAAAAAGGTTGAAATATTTGACAAAATAATTTATATAATTACTTTTAAAGTTTAAAGATAGTTTTAGAAAAAAAACAAAAAAATTTTTTTTAGTAAAATCCTTTTTCCGTTGTAAAAAATCATATTTTTTGCTATAATAAAATAATATTTCAAAGTTGTTCAAAAACTATTCATATAAATTAAAAATTTCAGGAGGAAGAAAATGAAGTGTGTTATTACTGTATTTGGTAAGGATAAAGTAGGTATCATAGCTAAAACATGTGCTTATTTATCAGAGGTAAATATAAATATCCTTGATATTTCTCAAACTATTGTAGATGGATATTTTAATATGATGATGATAGTTGATATTTCTAAAATATCAAAACCTATGGAAGTAGCTGCTGAAGAGCTAAAAGGAATAGGAAAAGAGCTAGGTGTTATTGTTTCAATGCAACATGAAGATATCTTTAATTGTATGCACCGTATCTAATTATTAAATAAAGGGTTTATAGGAGGAAAATTAATATGATTTCCAGAGTGGAGATTCAAGAAACAAATAGAATGATTGCTGAAGAGAATCTTGATGTACGTACTATAACTATGGGTATTAGTCTGATAGATTGTGCTGATCCAGATATAAATAAATTTAACGAAAATATATATAAAAAAATAACAACTTATGCTAAAGACTTAGTAAAAGTTGGAGATGAAATTGCAAAACATTTTGGAATACCAGTTGTAAATAAAAGAATATCTGTAACTCCTATTGCAATAGCTGCAGCAGGATGTAAAACAGATTCTTATGTAAGTATTGCTAAAACTTTAGATAAAGCTGCTGAAGCTTGTGGAGTTAACTTTATAGGTGGATTCTCTGCCCTTGTACAAAAAGGGTGTACTCCATCTGATAGAATTCTTCTTGATTCTATCCCAGAAGCACTTGCAGTAACTGAAAGAGTATGTTCATCTGTTAATATAGGAACTTCAAGAAATGGATTAAATATGAATGCAGTTAAAAAAATGGGAGAAATTATAAGAGAAACTGCTGAACTTACAAAAGATAGAGATAGTATTGGTTGTGCTAAATTTGTAGTGTTCTGTAATGCAGTTGAAGATAACCCATTTATGGCTGGAGCATTCCATGGAGTTGGAGAAGCTGACTGTGTAATTAACGTTGGAGTTAGTGGACCTGGAGTTGTTAAAAAAGCTCTTACAGAAGCTAGAGATGCTGATTTTGAAACTCTTTGTGAAGTAGTTAAGAAAACTGCGTTTAAAATAACAAGAGTTGGACAATTAGTAGCTCAAGAAGCTTCAAAAAGATTAAATGTTCCTTTTGGAATTATAGATTTATCACTAGCACCTACTCCTGCTGTTGGAGATAGTATTGCAGAAATATTCCAAGAAATGGGATTAGAACAAGCTGGAGCACCAGGAACAACTGCTGCACTTGCTATTCTTAATGACAATGTTAAAAAAGGTGGAGTTATGGCATCTTCATATGTTGGAGGACTAAGTGGAGCTTTCATCCCTGTAAGTGAAGACCATGCTATGATTGAAGCTGCAGAATTAGGAGCACTTACATTAGAAAAACTTGAAGCTATGACTTGTGTATGTTCAGTTGGACTTGATATGATTGCTATCCCTGGAAATACATCAGCAGCAACTATTTCAGGAATTATAGCTGACGAAGCAGCAATTGGAATGGTAAACAATAAAACAACTGCAGCAAGACTTATTCCTGTAGTTGGAAAAGATGTAGGAGATCAAGTTGAATTTGGTGGACTTTTAGGATATGCTCCAATAATGGCTGTTAATAAATTTAGTTGTGAAAAATTTGTTAATAGAGGTGGAAGAGTTCCTGCTCCTATCCACAGCTTTAAAAACTAATTTTAAAAGATTTTCAAATGCTGAAAAGGAAATTTCTCTTTTCAGCATTTTTTTTGTTTGTTAAACTATAATTTCCAAAAGTAATAGTCGCTTACACTCCTTTATTTTTGGAAATTACGTCAACCTGATGTTAGGAATAAATTTGTTTTTAATACTCTTAATATCAGCTAAATGTAATTTGGAGAAGAATATTAGAGAGAGTTATGAAATCTGACGCTAAAAATTCCGACGTGTTTGAACGAAGTGAGTTTCGGAATTTTAGTCAGATGAGTATTACTCTCTCTTTATTCTTTGACATGGAATTTAGCTGATATTTAAAAGAAATAGAGAGAACTTAACTTGACTAATAATCGCTAATACAAAGGTACTTTGTCAAAAACTAATGATATACAAGAAAAAATAAACTTAGTTAAATATATTATATTTAATAGTTTAATTATAATAAAAAACAGAACTAACTTTTTAAACAAGAAAATTAGTTCTGTTTTATTTTTTTACTTATTAAAGATTACTTAATTTTTGAGTCATTAATTCTGTTACCATTCCAGGATTTGCTTTACCCTTAGAAAGTTTCATAACTTGTCCAATAAGTCCTTTTAATACTCTTGGTTTTCTTCCTTCATCTGAATTTTTATAGTCATTTACCATTTTTTCATTAGAAGCAATAACTTCATCAATCATAGCTTCAATGGCTCCAGTATCAGCAACTTGAACCATTCCCTTTTCTTTTACAATAACTTCAGGTGCTCTATCATCAGTTAATTTTATTTCAAATAACTCTTTAGCTATTTTTGTAGAGATAACATTTTTCTCAATAAGAGCTATGATCTCTCCAAGGTGTTCAGCAGAAATAGAGAAGTTTTCAATAGTAATATTCTTTTCTTTTAAGTTTCTCATAACTTCTGTCATTATCCAGTTTGAACTTAATTTTGGATTTCCAGAAACTTTAGTAACTGCTTCAAAGTAATCAGCAAGTTCAATATCTTCACAAAGAATATTAGCATCATATTCAGGAATCTTATAGTCATTGATAAATCTATTTAATTTATCATTTTTAGATTCTGGCATAAGTTCTCTAATAGCTTCTACCTCTTCATCAGTGATAACAAGTTTTAGAAGATCTGGTTCTGGGAAGTATCTGTAGTCCATAGCTTCTTCTTTACTTCTCATAACTTTAGTAGTTTGAGATTCTTCATCCCAAAGTCTAGTTTCTTGGTGAATCTCTCCACCATTTTCAATAGTTTCTATTTGTCTTCCAATCTCATAATCTATTGCTCTAGCAACAGCTTTGAAAGAGTTAAGATTTTTAACCTCTACTCTAGTTCCATAAACTTTAGATCCTTTTTCCATTACAGAGATATTAGCATCACATCTTAAAGAACCAAGTTCCATAGAAACATCACTGATACCAGTATATTTTATTGTACTTTTTAAAGTATTTAAATACTCATAAGCTTCCTCTGATGATCTCATATCTGGTTCAGATATAATCTCAATTAGAGGTATAGATGCCCTGTTGTAGTTGATAAGTGATTCATGTTCAGCATGAATTGATTTAGCAGCATCTTCTTCTATTTGAATTTTTGTAATTCCAACTTTTACCATTCTTCCAGAATTTAAACTAAATTCAAGAAATCCTTTTTCTGCATAAGATTTATCAAATTGAGTAATTTGATAGTTTTTAGGAGTATCAGGATAGAAATAGTTCTTTCTATCAAAACTACTCTCATTATTTATTTTACAGTTAAGAGCAAGAGCTCCTTTTACTGCATATTCTACAACTTTTTTATTTAATTTAGGAAGTGCACCTGGGTGTCCTAAACAGATTGGACAAGTATGAGTGTTAGCATCAGCATTGTCATAGTCAGCACTACAACCACACCAAACTTTAGTTCCTGTTTTTAATTGAAGGTGAACTTCTAATCCTATAACTGATTCCCATTCTCTCATTTTATTATCTCCTTCTAACAGATAGCTACTAGTCTAAATTAGGTAGCTTCCATTCTCCTCTAATTTTTTCAAAAGCATCTCCAGCTTGTATTAATTCTCCCTCTCCAAAAGGTTTACCTAATAGTTGAATTCCAACAGGCATATTGTCAGCTAATCCAGCAGGGATTGAGATACCTGGGATTCCAGCAAGGTTAGCAGAAATTGTGAAAATATCCTCTAGGTAAAGTTCAATAGGAGATTTTTTAGCATCAAGTTTAAATGCAGTATTTGGTGATACTGGAGTAAATATCATATCTACTTGTTCAAAAGCTCTATCAAAATCTTCTTTGATTAGTTCTCTAACTTTTTGAGCTTTCTTAAAGTAAGCGTCATAGAAACCAGCACTTAAAACGTAAGTTCCTATCATTATTCTTCTTTTAACTTCATCTCCAAAACCTTCACTTCTTGAATTAACGTAAAGATCATTAACATCTTTTATATTTTCACTTCTATATCCATATCTAACTCCATCAAATCTTGCAAGGTTTGAACTTGCTTCAGCAGGAGCGATAACATAGTAAGTAGGAACAGCATATTTTGTATGAGGAAGAGAAATTTCAACAATTTCAGCTCCTAATTCTCTAAATTTATCTAAAGCCTCATCTACAACTTTTCTTACATTTTCATTTATTCCATCAATAAAGTATTCTTTAGGAACTCCAATTTTCATTCCCTTAATATCTTTTCCTAAAAACTCTGTATAATCAGGTACTTCTCTACTTGAAACAGTAGCATCATAATCATCTGAACCAGAGATTACATTTAAGCAAAGAGCTATATCTCTTACATTTTTAGCAATAGGTCCAATTTGATCAAGAGATGAGGCAAATGCCATAAGTCCATATCTTGAAACTCTTCCATAAGTTGGTTTTAAACCTACAACTCCACAGAAAGAAGCTGGTTGTCTAATACTTCCTCCAGTATCTGATCCTAGAGATAGGAAAGCTTCTTGAGCTGCAATAGAAGCTGCTGCTCCTCCACTACTTCCTCCAGGAACTCTTTCAAGATCCCAAGGATTTTTAGTTTCTTTATGATAAGAAGTTTTTGTAGTACTTCCCATTGCAAATTCGTCCATATTAGTGATACCAATGATAATAGCATCAGCTTCTTTTAATTTTTTAACAGCAGTAGCATCATATACTCCTGTATAGTTTGAAAGTATTTTTGAACAAGCAGTAGTTATATCTCCTTCAGATACCATGTTATCTTTTATTGCCACAGGTATACCAGCTAGAGCTCCTACTTTTTCTCCATTTTTAATTTTTTCATCTATTATTTTAGCTTCAGCTAAAGCTTTCTCTTTTCTTAGATTAACAAAACTTCCTATTTTATTATCTATTTTTTCAATTCTTTCAAATATATCTTTAACTACATCTTCTGATTTGATTTCCCCTTTTAAAATCTTTTCTCTAATTTCAAAGGCAGATAATTTATAAAAATTTTCCATTGAAAAAATCCTCCTTGATTTTTACTTATATAATTTAATATTACCCAACAACTTTAGGTACGATTATTGCTCCATCTCCAGAATCAGGTGCATTAGAAAGAGCTTTTTCAGTTGATAGAGATTCTCTAACCTCATCATCTCTTAAATTGTTTACTGCATCATTTACTTGTACTAAAGCTTTTGTTTCTGCTGTATCTACTTCATTTAACATATCAATATACCCAAGTATATCATTTAATTCTACTTGAAATTTTTCAATTTCTTCAGCAGAAAATTTTAATCTAGCCAATTTGGCAACATTTAAAACTTCTTCTTTTGTTAAAGCCATTTTTTCCTCCTAAAAATAATATTTATAATGAATACAAATAATTCACTTCTTCTTTTGTAAGCTCCCTGTACTCTCCTAATTTAAGATTTCCTAAAGATAATTTTCCAATCTTCTCTCTTTTTAGTGTAATAACAGGGTGATTTACAGCATCAAGCATTCTTCTAACTTGTCTATTTCTTCCCTCTCTTATAGAAATTAAAAGTTCACTTTTCCCTTTTTCTTTCTTTAAAAGAGTGACATAGGCAGGTAGAGTCATACCATCTTCTAATTTTACTCCATTTTTAAGTTTTGTGATAGACTCATCTTTTATCTCACCAAAAACTTTAGCACGATATTCCTTGTATATCTCTGCTTTTGGGTGGATAATTCTATTAAATAGCTCTCCATCATTAGTTAAAATCATAAGTCCAGATGTATTGTAATCAAGCCTCCCTATTGGGAATATTCTCTCCTTACATTTTATCAAATCTACAACAGTTTTTCTACCTCTATCATCTTTTACAGAGCTTAAAACTTCAAGAGGTTTATTTAAAAGGTAGTAAACTTTTCTTTCAGCACTTTTATTTACCTTTTTTCCTTTGATATAAATCTCGTCTTTATCTGAAACTTTAATACCAGCTGTTGCCTTTTCTCCATTTACTTTAATAGCTCCCTCATCAATCAATCTGTCAATCTCTCTTCTTGAAGCTATTCCAATTGAGGCTAGATACTTATTTATCCTCATCTCTTCCATTTTCTTCAATTCTCCCTTTTATATCAATATAGTTTGGTAGTTCAGTAATAGAAGATAAACCTATATATGTCAAAAATTTTTCTGTAACTTCATAGAGATTAGCTCTACCAGTTCCCTCTTTTTTTCCACAAACTCTTACAAATTTTTTTTCTTCTAGGTTTTGTATAATTCTATCTACTGAAACTCCTCTAATAGCTTCTATTTCACTTTTAGTAATTGGCTGTCTATAAGCTATAATTGATAGTGTCTCCAATGATGCACCAGAAAGCTTTTTAGGCTTAGCTTCATGTTCAAAAAACTCATTGACAACCTCTCCATATATAGGATTAGTTACTAAATAAACTAAATCACTATTGATCTCTATATTTATTCCACTATCTTTTCTAGTTCTTTTTAACTCATCAATTATTGGCATAATCTCATCTATTGAAAGAGAGAAAAATTTACAAAGATCCTTTATCTTTATCTCATCTCCCCCAAGTAGAAGAATAGCCTCTATCTTATTTTGAATACTCATTTTTATTCTCCCTAAACTCTATTGCTATAAGATATAAGTATATCATCTCTCCATATATTGCTGCATAGTTATCTCCATTCAAATCTATTTTAGGAGTTATATAGCAGTTATTATTTAAGATAATCTTTTCAATATTATTTAAAAGATTATCTCCTTGATCTTTTGAATTGTTTTCATATAGCTTAATAATAAATTCAAGATTATATTTTATATCAACTTTCTTTTCAGATTTTTCTTTTAATACTCCAATCTCTTTATTATAATATTTTTTATAATCAGATAAAAGGATTTTCTTTTGTTGATCTTTAGGAAGAAAACCTATATATGCAATGTTTTTATGATTACTTTTTTCATTTCCTCTTCTTGTTTTTAAACCATCTCTTGTAACATAATTTTTTAAAATAAAGTCATATAATAGATTTTTTCTTTCTAAAATATACTCTCTATCCTCTTGAAAATTATCTGAATTAGAGATAATATCTATCAAATTATATTGAGTATAGTAGTTAAAAATATTATCTCTTCCATCTAAAATCTCGCCATTATCTTCAATAGAGTCCACCATAGATAGAACTTCAGGTTTGATCTTCCAATTAAAATATTTAGGATCAAACTTTTCTCCATTATTTTTCATATAATTAAAAACATAAGTATAGTACTCAGCACTTTCAGTTTCACTTTTTTTCAAGTTAATATCTGCAAAAATCTTACTACCATCAAAATTAGATTTAAACTTACTTAAAATATAAAATAGTTGTATTTTATTGGTTAAGTTTTCTCTGCTGTCATTATATGAGATTGAATCAGGAATAACAGCTCTTGAAGTTACCAACTCTAAGTTTTTTAGAACCTCTTCAGTTACTTTATTATGTTTTGTATTTCTTTTAGAAGTTAATTGTTTTTTTAACCAATAATCTAATTCCTGATTAGCTACCATATTTGGAGTAATATATCTGTTGTCTTTAGATTCATCATAGAACTTAAAGGAGAAAAGGATAGGCTTATCTTCTTTAATATCACTTGTAATATAGTAGAGATTATCATCTTGATATTTTTTAGTCTTTTCATTTACCTCTTCTAATAAAAAATTCTCAATAACATTATCTCTAGCAATAAATGTTCTACCACCATAGTTTTCAGATTTAAAAGAGATATTATCACTATAATTGAAAGAGTTTGTATCTCTAATATACTTTACAAAATCATTATCTCTCTGTGGAACTATGTGAAAAGCAAAGTCTACTGTTTTATTATTAGGAAGTTTTCCTAGATCCACACTGAAAAACAATCTGTTTTTTTCAATCATAGATGGGAAAATAGTTACTATAATATTATTTTCATTAACTTTATAGAAAAGTTGAAGAATATTTGTTTCAGGAACAATTTTAGCCTCAACAGGATAATCTTTTAAAGATAGAATTTTATCTCCATCAAGGATAATTTTACCCTCTATTTTAGAGATATTAACTGGCTGGAAAATATCTCCCTTAATATAATGGATATTATTAGTAGTTTTATCATAAAAAAGAACTATCTCACTATTACTAATGAGATAGTTACTATATGAAAAGGTATAACACATAAGAAAAATCAAAAACAATCTTTTCATATAAAGCCTTCTTTCTTTAAAATTAATAATCTATTTCAGGAGAGATTAAAACTTTACTATAAGTATCAAAGTTTTGTAGTAAAGTTTGAATACCATTGATAACAGAGTTTAAAGGATCTTCAGCAATTGTAACATTTAGATTTAAACTTTCTGATATTTTTTTATCTATTCCTCTTAGAAGAGCACCTCCACCAGTTACATAGATTCCTCTTCTCTTAATATCTGATGATAATTCAGGTGGTGTTTTTTCAAGAATAACTTTGATCTCTTCAATAATTTGTTGTAATAGTTCTCCAAGAGCCTCAACAATTTCAGAAGAGTAGATTTTTACATCTTTAGGTAATCCATTTAAAGCATTTCTACCACTGATATCAATGGATAAATCCTCTTCTAACTCCATAACTGCTCCAATATGTTTTTTAATATCTTCAGCAGTTTTTTCTCCTATTAAAAGGTTATGCTTTTGTCTAATATAGTCAATAATTGTAGCATCAAATCTATCTCCAGCTACTCTAAAAGATGAAGTCTTAACTATACCTCCAAGAGATATAACAGCAAGTTCAGCAGTTCCCCCACCAATATCAACAATCATATTTCCTTCAGGTTCAAATATATTTAATCCTATTCCAATAGCAGCAGCCATCGGCTCTTCAACTAAGTATGCTTCTCTAGCTCCAGCCTCTCTTGTAACCTCTATAACAGCTCTCTTTTCAACTTGAGTAACTCCAGCAGGAACACAGATAATAACTCTAGGACTAGATAAAAACTTGCTATGGTTTACTCTTTTATAAAAAGAACCTAGCATTTTTTCTGTTATCTCATAATCAGCAATTACCCCATTTTTTAATGGTCTGATAGTATCTAGGTTGTTAGGAGTTCTCCCTATCATCAGTTTAGCTCTTTCTCCAACTTCAAAAATATCTTTTGTTTTAGTGTTAATAGCAACAACAGAAGGTTCATTTAAAATTATTCCCTTGTTCTTAACACAGATTAAAGTATTTGATGTCCCTAAATCAATTCCTAAATCTTCAGAGAAAAAACCTAAAAATTTATTAAAATACTTTTTCATTTTTCACCTCTAAGTTAATTAAATATTATAGTTAAATATTTTTAATCTCTTCTAAACTAATTCCAACTTCATTAAGCTTTGCTATAAAATCTCCAATAGGAAATCCCATAACACTAAAGAAATCACCATTTATTTTTTGAACAAAAGCAGCACCCTTTCCTTGTATTCCATAAGAACCTGCCTTGTCCATAGGCTCACCAGTTTCTATATACCATTTTATCATATTTTCATCTAGTTCCCTAAAGAAAACTTCACTAATATTATAATTTGTAATATCTATATTTTTAGAGATATTTATAAAACTATAAGCAGTGATTACATTGTGTTTTCTACCTGAAAGGAGTTTCAATGTTTTAAATGCTTCCTCTTTATTTTTAGGTTTTCCAATTATCTCACCATCTACTTCAACTATTGTATCAGCTCCAACAACATATTCAGTTGGATATTTTTCAGCAATAGAGAAAGTTTTTTTTCTAGCAATATCCATAATTTTTAGAGTAAGCTCTTTTTCATCACTTATCTCTTCAATTTCAGCACCTTCTATTTTTAAATTAAATCCCATATCTTCAAGAATCTCTTTTCTCCTTGGAGATTTTGATGCTAGTATCATTTTTTACTCCTTCCTTCTCTTTTATTATTTTTAAAAGTTCTCTCTCATTGATTTTATCTATCCCATCATTTTTTATATTTTCATCTAATATATTTCCATTTTTATTTTTTTCTTTAGAATTATCATTAATAGTAAAAAGATTAAAATTATCATTGAACCTTTCAGAATTTTTAGGTGGATTGTTTCTATTTTCTATCTTTTCTTGAGATAGATTTTTATTAGGATCTAAACTTTTTGTAACTGTTTTCTTTTCTTCTTCAAGAATATTTTCAACTTCAGTTGTAGAGTTATCCAAAATAAGTTCTTTATTCAATAGTACCTCTTCCACTCTTTCCTTAATTTTATTTTCTTTTTCCTGTTCTAATTTCTCTTTCATTAGTGCTTCACGTTTTTCAAGAGCTTCTTTAATAGCTATTTGTTCTCTAATAAGTTGTTCCTCTCTAGCTATTCTTTTTTTCTCTTTATAGTTGTGATACATTTTTGAAATTCCTCTATTAATAGCTTTAGCAACAATTAAAAATGTAGTACAAAAGATAATGACTCCTAATCCTATATAAAGATATTTAAACATTACATTTGTTAATAATAGATAAAAACCATACGTTGCTACTAAACCAATTTTATATTTATAAATTGAAAGTTGAAAAAATTCTTTTATAATTTCATCATCTGCTATTGTTTCAGCAAAAGGAAGTTTTAAAATATACATTAAATATAATAATATACAACTAATAGATAATAGAAAAAAGCAGTATAACCTTACACTTAATAACATTTTTTTAGTTTTATTAGTTATAAAAGGGAAAAGTATAGAGAAAAGAAGTATTATAATTAAAGGGAAAATTACTATCCCAAAATAAGAGTCAATAAAACTAAAAATACCTAGTTCACTTACTCTGCCTTTGAAAAAATAATCTGCTACCATATATAAAAGAAAATAAATATAGATGTATCTAAATTTTAGAAACCAAAGCAACTTTTTCACTTCTTACCTCTTCATTAATTTACTTATAAACTATTTTATATTGTATCATAGAGAAAAATAGTTTTCAAGAAATATACCTTTAGCTTTTTTAAAGTTTTTTTTTATGGTATAATCTAAAAATAAGCATAAAACTTTTAATATTATAGAGGTGAAAAAAGTGGTTAACAAAGGAATTGTAAAGGCAATAAATGGAGATAAAATTCTTGTAAAGCTATATAAGGATACAGCATGTTCTCATTGTAGTGGTTGCAGTGGAGAGGGAAAATATGGTAAGGATTTTGAATTTGTAACAGATAAAAAAGCTGAGATAGGAGATACAGTTACTTTTGAGATATCAGCAGGAAAAGTTATAAAGGCAGCTTCAATAGCCTATGTTTTTCCAGCAGTAGCAATGATTTTAGGGTATCTTATTGCAAGCAAACTTGGAGCTTCAGAGTATCAAAGTATAGGAGCTAGTTTTGGAGCTTTAGTAATTTCCTTTGTCTGTCTATTTTTTTATGATAGACTTTATGTAAAAAAACAAAAAAATTCAGAGATAGAAATTATATCTATTGAAAAAGAAGATACAAGCAATATGATAGATAGTTGCAAAAATAAAGATTTATATTAAAATATCAGGGTGAGAAAGATGAATACTACATATGAGTATGCTGGTGTAATTTTAAATGCAAAAATGGTTGAAACTTTTATTCCTAAGCTATTAAAAAGCAATGAATTGAAAAAGAGAGAGGATATAATTGAGCTTGTAAGGGAGTATCATATAAGTAATGGTGGTGCTAATCAAACAAAAACAAGTTTAGTTAGTGCAGTAAAAAATGGACTTGAAAGTTTAAGAAAGAAAGGGATACTTGAGAAACCGTTAGAAGGATTTTATAAAAAGATAATAGAAGATCAAGAGTTAGAAAGAGTTGAACTAAATTCAAGTAAAGATAAAGAGATTGAGAAAAAAGAGTGTATATATATCTATTATGCTAAAAAGGATAAATTAGAGGCTCAAAAAAAAGAGATAGATAGTTGGATTTGTAAAATTATCTATGAGAAAAAATTGACAATAGATAAGATATTTAGACTTTTCTCTAAGGAATATTCAGATCAATATGAGTTAGCTTTTGTTTTAAAAACAGAAAAGGCAGAGCAACTAACAACAACTATTCTTGATATTCTAAAATTAAGAGGTAAAAACTCTGATCTATTTAATCAAGGATTTGAAACAAGTCCGCAAGAGTTAAAAGAGATTATCAGATTTATTGGTGCAAAGATTGAAACTTTTATTGAAATAACAAATGAATAGGATAGAAAAAGAGAGTAGCTTTTAAACTGTTACTCTCTTTTTATTATTAAGTATTTAGATATTTAATCAAAAATTAATTTCTCCTAACATCAAGTTGATGTAATTTGGAAGAGAATATTAGAAGCCCTTAGTGAAATGAAGTTAGGAAAATGCAACGTGTTTGAGGCGAAGCCGAGTTCCAAAAATAGAGAAGCTTTAGCGACTACTATTTTTGAGATGCAGGAATGGAATTCCTGCGATACCCATATGGAATGAGCCTAGGGATTCTTTATTCACTGACATGGAAGCAACTTGATGTTAAAAAAGAATATAAATAACTAAAATTGACTAATAATCGCTAAATGCAAAGGAACTTTGCTGTAAAACTAACGATGTATTAAATAAGCATAACTAAATAATCAAGTGTTAGTTGTTATGACTTTCTAAAATTCTAGCAAAAGCTTCTACTCCTTTTAAAAGAACCTTTTCATCAAAATTAAAATGGCAACTATGAAGAGGGTGAACAAATCCTTTTTCTTCACTTCTAGTTCCTAAAAGCATAAATATTCCTGGAACTTCTTTTTGATAGTAAGCAAAATCTTCAGAAATAGTTAGAGCTTCATGTTCAACATAGTTCATATCTTTCATAGTTTCAACAAATTTTTTATAAAGCTCTTTATCATTTACTACTGGTGGATATACAATATCTATCTTTTCATCAATTTTAACTCTATAAGAAAGCTCAATTCCTCTATGAATCTCTTTTATTCTATCAATTATAAATTCAGTGTTTTCCTCTTTAAAAGTTCTTATAGTTCCCCAAAAATTAACTGTATCAGCAATTATATTTTGAGCTGAACCACCACAGAATTTACCAATAGTTACAACTCCAGGATCAAATGGAGAAAGATTTCTTGAAACAATAGTTTGATATCCATCTACAATTTTAGTAAATGCCATTAAAGGATCTATTGTTTTGTGAGGCATAGCTCCATGTCCACTTTTTCCTGTAATAGTTGTAGTCATTAAAGCTGCTTGAGCAAAGAATGGTCCCTCTTTACTTGCTACTGTCCCTTCAGGAAGTTCAGGGAAAAGGTGCATTCCATAGATAGCTTTAACATTGTATTTTTTTAATAATCCAGTTTCAACAATATCCTTTGCTCTACCTGGAGATTCTTCAGCAGGTTGGAAAATAAGAAGGACACTTTTTTCAAGTGGTTGTATAGTTGTAAGATATTTAGCAAAAGCAAGTAGAGTAGTCATATGTCCATCATGTCCGCAAGCATGCATTTTACCAACATGTTTTGATTCGAACTCTGCTCCTGTTTCCTCTTTTATATTTAGAGCATCAATATCACTTCTAAATGCGATACAATTCTCTTTATCTTTTCCTTCGATGTAAACAAATAATCCAGTTTCAACAACTTCTTGAGGCTCTAATCCTATTGAGATTAGATAGTTTTTAAGATATTCTTTAGTTTTAAACTCTTCAAGAGCAGTTTCAGGTATTTGATGAAGAGCTCTTCTATTTTTTATAATATCATCTAATAAAAAATTTAAATCCATTTTTACTCCCCCTTAATTAAAATTTTATATTTAATATATTAACACAAAAGAATAGATTTTTTAAGATAGCTAATAGATTATTAATAATAGTTATGATAAAATTAAAGAAAACAGACAAAAAGGAGAAGAGGAAATGCTAGCACAATATATGGCTGTAGATGATAATGTTTTAAAGAAAATGAAAAAAATGGATTGTGATGAGATAATAGATGAGATAGAAGAACTTTCTGAAAATGAAACTTGTGATATATGTGATGTTGATGAGATGTGGGATGCTCTTCATTTCTTTCTTACTAAAAAATCAGCTTTTAATCCAATAAAAGAGAATAAGTTAAGTGAAGCTGTTATGGGAAAGGAAAAATTAACTAATACCAATAGTATTAAAGAGATTTTAAAGGTTACTAAATATAGTGAATTGCCTGAGATAATAGAGGCTTTAGAAAAAGTAAATATTGATATTCTTGTGAAAGAGCAAAATCTTGAAGAGTATGATAAAGATAAAATCTATCCAAATAGATGGAAAAAAGCTGTGGCTGAAGATGTTTTTGATGAAATTATATTCTGTTATGAGGGACTTTTAGATTTCTATAAAAGATGTTACAATAAAAAATTAAATATTATAATAAGTATATATTAAGGAGAGTATATGAGTAGAATATTATTTGAAAAATTTGATAAATTTATTGAAAATAGTGAGTATAATAAAATTATAGAAAAAATTAAAACTCTATCTGCTAATAAAAGAGATTATGAGATAGAAACATATTTAGCAAGAGCATTAAATGGACAAGGAAAATATCAAGCGGCAATAGATATATTGCTTTCAGTTGAGGAGCAAGGGAAAAATGATTCTCTTTGGTACTATAGAATGGGGCATAATTACTATTATTTAGATGACAAAGAAAAAGCTTTAGAATATTTTAAAAAATCTTACTCTTTAGCACCAAATGATATTTGGACACTTTTCTTTTTAAGAAAACTGAATATGAAATTTGATATTTATGAGGACAAGAAAACTTTTAATACTTTAAAAGTTGAAGATTTCTTTGATACTGAGGATAGTTATGAAACTTTATTTAGTATTTTTAATAGAGATAAAGTTGCTTTAAGTATAATTTCTGAAGATGAGTTGGTGTTAGATGAAAAGTTAGAAGAGGTAAAAGAGAATTTAAAATGGTTAGAGGAAAATAGAGAAAAATTAGAGGAGAAACTTTTAGAAAGTGGGATTATTTCTCTTGCTGAAAAATGGGCAAGTAGTGGAATACCAGTTGAAGGAAAAGATAGAAAATATTATCTTGTAGAAGATAATGAAAAAGTTTATCTGCCTATAGAAAAAGAGAAGTTTTTAAAAAGCTTATATCCTGAAACTGTAAATATTATTTTTGATGAAGATAAAATAAATATGGAAGTTTATTTCTATTGTTATCCAGATTATTTTGCTGGGCATTGTATAATGTTAGAAGTAGATTCAGATAAAAATATCTACTGTTCAGATTTAACAGAATAGTTAATAAGAAGAGAGAGGATGGTGATGTCCTCTCTCTTTCAATTAGTTTATTGGAACTTTTATAATATACATAATCTCTTCAGGAGCTTTAATAAAGCCAGGACCAGCAAGAAAATGTAATAGTATATCTCCTTCACTTTTAGTAAGATTATTTTCTTCTATCCAAACAAGAATCTTATCAATATTCTCATTTTTATTCAATAGATTTCCCTTACAATACATGCAAGCATATTTTCTTTTAGGAAGAGTTATCTTTTCAGTAAGTTCCTTAATATCTTTCATATATAGCAATTTAGTCTCTTTATAACTTTTGTTTTCTATATTTTCTTGTGGAATAGTAAGAGCACAAACTCCAATGGGAAGTAACTCTCTTTCTGTATTTAAAGTATAGAGAGAAAGTTTTTTAAAAGCAGCTTTTATAAATTTTTCTTCATCATTGCTTTCGGTTATTGTAACATATATAGCCTTTATTTTTTCAGACTCTTCAATAAAAAATGAGTTGATTTTTTCTTCAATAGATATAAGATTTTTTATCTGTTCACTACTTTTAATAAGCTCTTTGTGAAGCTTTTGCAGTTTTTTTATCTCCTGCTTAGTATCATAAATTAAATGTGAAATCAAATCTAAAGTATGTGAATAGTTTAGAGTTTTCAAATGACTTTTTATAGAGTCATTTGAAAATCCAAGCCTTTTTAAATAGAAAATTATTCTTAATATAGGAATTTGTATTTCAGAATAATATCTATAATTGTTTTTTTTATCTTTATAAAGTGGAGAGATTATACCTTCACTATCGTAATATCTCAATGTAGAAATAGGAACACCAGTAAGCTTTGAAATCTCTCCTATAGTTAAGTAACCCTCCATATTTCCTCCAACAATATCTATTTTTTAGCTAAAATACTCTCTTTTAATTTTTTACATGCTTTTACAAAGTCATCTATAAAGTAATAGAATACAGGAATAACTATAAGTGTCAATAGTGTAGCAGCAGAAAGTCCAAATACAACAACAAAAGACATTCCTTTATAGATTTCAGATCCCTCACCATTACTAAACATTAAAGGTAGCATACCAAGAACAGTAGTTAATGTTGTCATTAATATAGGTCTTAATCTTGTTTTTCCAGCTGTAATTAAAGCTTTATTCATATTGTCACCGACTTCTCTTCTAAAGTTGATAAAATCAATTAGAACAATAGCGTTGTTTACAACTATACCAGCTAGCATTACAAATCCTACTGAAACCATAGCATCGATACTAAGTCCAGCTAGATAAAGAGCATAGAAAGCTCCTGTTGTAGATAGTGGAATTGAAAGAATTATAACAAAAGGCATTATAAAAGATTCAAATTGCCAAACTAAAATAAAGTATATTAAGAATACAGCTATCATAAATGTATATTGTAGTTGATTACTCATTTCAGCCATATCAGCACTCTTTCCACCAGTACCATAAGTTATTCCCTCAGGATATCCCATATCTTCAAGGGTTTCAATAACAAGTTCTTGAGCAGTTTTCAAGTCAAGCTCACTTTTAAGGTTAGCATATAGAACAATCTTCTTTTTCTTATCTTTCTTTTCTATTTTAGATGGACCTTCTTCAGCTCTAAACTCTGCTACATCAGATATTCTAATATTTTCTCCAGATTTTAAAGTAATTCTTGAGTCTAAAATCAATCCAGTTGATTCTCTATATTTTTTTTGTAGTTTTAATGTAACATCAATTTCACTATTGTCACTATTTATTTTTATAGGAGTTCCACCTAAAATTTGTGTTTGAATCATTGTAGCAATTTCTTTAACATCAAGTCCATAATATTCAGCTTTTTCTCTGTTGATATAGAATTTTCCTTCAGGTTTACCCCCTTCAAATGAAGAGGTAACATCGTATATACCATCTATTTTTTTAATCTGCTCTTTTAATTGCTCAGATATTATTTGAAGTTGAGCCTCATTGTCAGAGTAAAGTTCAAATTCTAAATCATAAAGTCCTCTAGTTCCAAATCTATAACCAGGAGCAATAGTCAATTCCATATCAGGAATTTCCACAAAAGTTTGTCTAAGTTTTTTTAGAATATCAGACATACTTTCTTCCCTTGAAGTTTTTAAACCTGCATTGATATTTAAAATAGAACTTGTTCCATTAGCTGAAACAGTGTAGTCAACAACAAAAGGAAGATCTTTAACCTTCTCTTCAAGTATCTTTCCTATTCTATCTCCTTTATTTACATCTGAACCAGATGGAAGTTTTGCAACAACTGCATATCTTCCTTCATCAATAGTTGGAGTAAATCTTCCCCCTAATTTTGATGCTACATAAAGAGAACCACTGAAAAGAGCAAATAAAATTAATAGAACTATTCCTCTTCTTCTAATTGACCACTTTAAGCTATTTACATAAATCTTTCTGAAAGTAGTCATAATTTTACCTTCAGCATTTAGATTTTTCTTCTGATCCATTATCTTACTAGCTATCATTGGAACAAAAGTTAAAGAGATAATCAATGATGCTAGTAGAGAGTAAGATATAGCATAGCATAAGTTATTAAATTGCTCTTTGGCCAATCCTTCTTGGAAAACAAGTGGCAAGAAAGCAGCAACAGTAGTCATAGTTGATGCCAATACAGGAAGAGCCATCTCCTCTGCTCCATCTTTAGCAGCTTGTATCTTACTTTTTCCAAGCTCTGTCATATGTCTAAAAATATTGTCTACAACTACAACTGAGTTATCAACTAACATTCCTATACCTAGAGATAATCCCATTAATGAGATTAAGTTTATACTTATTCCTTGCATATTTAATAGGAAAAATGTAAATATAATAGATATAGGAATAGCTACTGCTATTATAAGAGTTGCAGAGATACTTTTTAAAAATACAAAAAGTATTAAAGATGCTAAAACTAACCCTTGAATACCACTATTTTTAACATTATTTATAGAGTTATTAATAGTTATAGAAGAATCAAACTCATAGTTTAATTTGGTATTTAAAGGAAGAGAACCTCTATTCTTCTCTAAAAGTTTTTTAGAATTATTTACTATTGAAATAGCATTTCCACCATCTGTTTTAGAGATAATAACAACAATACTATCTTCACCATTTTTTCTATAAATAGATTTGACATCTTTAGGAGCAACTTTTATATTAGCTATATCCTTTAATTTTAAAAGATGTCCATCTTTATTGCTTAAAATAATCTCTTTTATCTCATCAGCTGTTTCAATTTCAGCCTCAATTTTAATAAGATACTCTTTTTCTCCCTCTCTCAATATCCCCCCAGGAATATTTATACTAGAGCTTTTCATCTTATTGTAAACATCAACTATACTTAAATTATAATTTTCTAATTTATCAGGGTCAATTTCAATAGCTACTTCTTGTTCTTGTCCCCCATATACATCAATCTCTGATACACCTTCAAGACGTTCAAGCATAGGTTTTAGGTTGTTTTCAGCATAACTTCTCATCTCCATCATATCTCCACCATAGAGAGTGAATGTCAGAGCTGGAATGTCAGAGGATGAACTTTTTCTAATTGAAGGTTCTTTCATATCATCAGGAAATTTGTTTCTAATTTGATTTAACTCATTTTGAATTAAAGTTATCTTAGTTTCAACATCTGTTCCATACTTAAATTTAATAAAAATTAGAGAAGTTTCTGCTGAAGATTCAGAACTGTACTCAACAATCCCTTCAACATTTGGTAAAACATCTTCAATTTTACGAGTTATCATCTTATCAACATCATCAGGAGTAGCCCCATCCCATTTTATTCTTATACGAACAGTAGGTTTATTTATATTTGGTAACATCTCTACTGGCATCTTTCTTAATCCTAAAAAACCAAAAAAGATCATAGAGATTATAAACATAATCGTTGTAGCTGGTTTTCTTATTGAAAATTCTGGAATTGATTTCATCTTAGTTCTCCCTTACCTTATCATTGTTGTTTAATAGATATTGTCCTTCTATTACTAATTTATCTCCAGCTTTATAATTTGGAAATTCAATTAGTTGCATATCTTCAATAGTAAGTTTAGGAGTTATTTTGTATATTGTAGCTACATTATCTCTAGTAACTACAATATATGAATAAAGATCTTTTATCATAATAGATTGGCTAGGTACAAATAAACCTTTTATAGTCCCATGTTGAAGTTTAACCTTTGCGTATAGCCCCTTTAATAGATTATTTTCACTATTTTCAACAGTTAATTTTACAGAATATTTTTTGGTATTACTATTTGAACTAAGATTTATTTCACTAATTATTCCAGTTAAATTTTTTCCTAGCTCTTCAACTAAAATATCAGCTTTATCACCTATTTTACTATTTTCTAAATCTTTTCCAGAAACGGCTATAGTTAGTTCCATAATGCTATTATCTATAACAGTTAGTAACTTTTGATTTGGAGTAGTTTTTTCAAACTCCTTTAGATCTAAATCAGTAACTATTCCATCAATTTTAGCAATAACTTTTAATCTATCAAAGTTATCTTTGGCTTTGATATAGTTAGCTTCAGCTATTTTTAATTCTCCTTTGCTATTTTCAAAATTATTTTTAGCATTTAGGTATTCATCTTCAGAAACTAACTCTTTAGCATAAAGTTTTTTATATTTACTAAAGGCTATACTGTCAGTAGAATAACTAGATCTAGCCTTTAAAAGTTTTCCTTCAGCTTCATAATAAGTAGATTCAGTAGAGGCATCACTTAACTCTAAAATAAGATCACCTTTTTTTACTTTATCTCCATTTTTGAAATATATTTTTTTAACATCTCCACCAGTTGGAGTGACAATAGCAACTTCATTTTTAGGTTTTAATTCACCATTATAATCTTTTATATAATCCACAGTTGTCTCTTTTAATTCAATACTTTTTACCAATTTAACAGTCTCTTTTTTCTCAACAACTTTTTTTGTTTCTTTACCACAACTAATTAAGCTTAGTGCCAAAATCATAATAACAATTTTCTTCATTATTCCCCCATAAAATTTATTAGAATTCTATATATATCGACACAATATTATATAATATTTTGGTCTAAATTAGAATAATCAGAAATAATTTTTATTATAAAAAAACTACACTTTTATCCTAAATTTTAAATAATAATTAGATAATAAGTGTAGTTATAAAAATAGTAAAATTATTTATAAATTTTTTCAATCTTCTCTTTTAAACGTGCTGGTATTATATAATCCTCTTCACTTACTGTTTTAAGAGCATAGAAAGGTTTATTTTTATAATTTTTTCTTTCACGTTTTTCATTGTATAGTTCTTCTTCAATATCATTTTCAAACTCAATAAAATCACCAAATTTAAAATTAATAGCTCTTTGAATAGAATGGTTTTTATCATTGGAATTTTCAATTTCAAGTTCAGTTCTCCAATAGTGATTATCCTTGTCATAGATAGCTATATAGGGAATTTTAAAAGCATTTAAAAGTTTGATAAATTGAGGGATAATACTTTTGCTACCACATTCTAAAATAGAGTAGTTATATTTATAGATTCCAAGCTTTTTAGCTAGATACCCTAGAACAATTTTATCTGTTTGTCCCTCAACTAAAATTACCTTTTTAGCAAAGAAGAGTTCACTACGATCAGGATTTATCCAGTAGTTCATATTGAAATACTTAACTTCATCACCAGAGAAAAGTCTACCTTTAAACTGAAAAGCCCTGCTACCAAAATCTTTATGCTTTCTCATAATACATATAGATTTATAGTGTTTTAAGCTGATAAAGTTGCTAGAGTGTGTAGAGATATATAGTTGAGCACCAAGATTGCTCAACTGAATAAAAGCATTGTATAGCTCTTTTTCAGCTTGTGGGTGGAGATAAAGTTCTGGCTCTTCAAAAAATACAATAGTATTTCCTATAATACTATGATTTCTCTTTTGTGATTCTTCAGATATACTTCTGAAGATTTCAAATAGAAGATTTCTATATAATCCTTTACTTACATAGTCATTTTGAAGAGTATTAGCAAGTTTTTTTAATGATCTAATCATTAGAGTTTCACTTATATTTCTTCTCTTTAAAATTTCAAAAAGTGAATTAACTAAAAAGCTAATCTGTTCTTTATCTTGAAATGGTGGTATATATAAAATTGGAATATGCGATACTATCTCTCTATAAGTTTCTTCAGAGATGATTTTCCAATCTTTATTTATTTTTACTTTATATTGGATATCATAATTTGGGTATTTTTGAATTTTTAGAGTAAGTTCTCTTTTGCAAACAAATTCTTTTAGGTGCTTATATGTATTTTTTGAGATATTTTGAAAAGTTCCTTCTAATTCTAAAGGAATATTTTGATTTCTAATATCCTTTGTTCTTAAATTACGATATCCAAGAAAAAACATAATAGCTGAAATAATACTTGATTTTCCATTATTAGTAGGGCCGATAAATAGCATAAGATTTTCAAAGATAGGTTTAGTATATTGTATACATTGCCAGTTTTCAACTTTTAAACTTTTTAGGTACATATTATTCCTCCTATACTTGTATTCTTATTGACATTTTAGCTGAAAAAAAATATAATTTCAATATGAAGTTTGGTAAAAAATAGTAGGAGGATAGGTGATAATGATAAAAAAAGTTTTGCTTCTTTCGTTTTTTATATCTAATTTGGTTTTTGCTACTAATAGTATAAATATAAGCAGGGATAAATATATACATGATATCTATTCACAATTAAAATTGGAAAATAAGATGGAATATGATACTTTTCAAAAAGCATATAAAGGCTATGAAAAAATTCCTGATAAGAGAGAGGGACTCCTTACTATAATAGACTTTACTAAACCATCTAATGAGAAAAGATTCTTTGTAATTGATTTAAATAAAAAGAAGATAGATTATAGTACCTATGTAACACATGGGAAAAATTCTGGATTAACACTTCCACTTAACTTTTCAAATAATAGAAACTCTTATATGAGCTCTTTAGGTTTTTATATTACTGGAGATGCTTATGAGGGAAAATATGGATATTCTTTAAGATTACAAGGATTAGAAGAGGGATTTAATTCAAATGCTTATAGAAGAGCTATAGTGGTACATGGAGCTGATTATGCAGATCCTAGCTTTATTGAAAAATATGGATTTTTAGGTAGAAGTGAAGGTTGCCCAGCTATTCCAACTACTATTTCAAAAGATGTTATAGATTATATAAAGGGAAAGACAGTGTTATTTATTATAGGAAAAGACAGACACTATATTGAGAAAAGTAGATATGCTTCTTTATAGAATAAAAAAGGCTATGTAATATATTAAATTACATAGCCTTTTTTCTATTAATCTTCAGCTCTTAATTCTTTTATTTTTCTTTCAGTAGCTCTAATAAATCTAGGCATGAAATACTCTTTTTCCTCTTCTGCTTCTTGATTTTTTCTTGTATAGATATTAGTTAATTCTTCTCTATATTTAAGAATAGCATCTCCATATTCAGATATATCTTTTACAGGATATTTTTTTAAATTAGGATACTCTCTATCAAGAATAGCATTCCATTGATCAACTTGATCTTTGTTTAATGAAAGAATAAGATCTATATCTCCACTAAATTTAATTTCTTTAATTACGTCACCAATCTCCATTTTTCTAATTTTTTCAAAATCAGAATCACTTATATATTCACCAAAAATTGTATATTGTCCATTTAAGAATTCAGCTGGATATAAAGTCATAAAGAATTGTGAACCATTTGTTCCAGGTCCAGCATTAGCCATTGCAAGCATTCCTTGTTGGAAGAAGTCTAACCAGTTAGTAATCTCATCAGGAACAAAGTAACCAGGTCCTCCAGTACCAGTACCTGTAGGATCTCCTCCTTGAACAACAAAGTTTTCTACAGCACGATGTATTTTTGTATTGTCATAATATCCTCTTTGAGCTAAGTTGATAAAGTTAGCAACTGTTACAGGAGCAGCTTCTGGATATAGATAAAAGTTGATTTCTCCTTGTGTTGTTACAAAGGTAGCTCTAATATCATTGTATTTTGCAACATTTTGAGCTCCTATCATCTTCTTTAAACTAGAACATGAAACAGTAGTAATAAGAATAGCTACTACCAATAAAAGTTTTATCAGTTTTTTCATAGGTTATTTATCCTCCCATCTAGAATGTTATCAATTTAGTTTAACATCATTATACTATACTTATAATACAAATTACAAGATAATTATTTGATTAGATATTTCTGTAAACTCTTAGTTGAAAGAGTTAAAATAATTGATATTCCAATAAGTAGTACAGATAAAGCGTTAACTACAGGAGAAACACCTAATCTAATCATAGAATAAATACGTAGTGGAAGAGTAGAAGATCCTGGTCCAGCTACAAAGAATGTTGTAACAAAATCATCAAATGATAAAGTAACAGCAATTAAAAATCCTGATATAATTCCTGGTAAAATAGCAGGTATTACAACTTTTAAAAGAGTTTGCATCTCTGTTGCTCCTAAGTCATAAGCTGCTTCAACAATTGAATAATCAAATTCCTCAATTCTTGAAAGAATAATGAATAACACGAAAGGAATATTGAAAGTTGTATGAGCAATAAATATTGTTGTAAGTCCAAGCTCAAATTTAATAGTTGCAAAAAGTATAAGTAAAGAAACTCCTAAAATAATTTCAGGTATAACTAAAGGAACATAAGTAAGAATTTGTAAAGCTTTCTTACCTTTAAAATCATACCATTGAAGTCCGATAGCTCCCAGTGTACCTATTAAAGTTGAGATAATACCAGATAAAATAGCTATTAGAATACTAAACCTAAATGCTTTCCAAATATTATCTGAATACATAAATAGATCTTTATACCATCTAAATGAAAACTCTTTCCATACCATAGATTTACCATCATTAAATGAGTAAACAATCAATATAACTAAAGGAATATAGAAAAACAGCATAGAAAGCAAAAAGAAAAATAATGAAGTTCTTCTTTTATTCATTGTCATCAGCTCCCTTTTCATCAGTAATTTTTATTTTTCTATTGCTAATCTTCATAAAGATAACAATGGCAATAGAAGTGACAAGTATTAGAGCTCCTGAAATAGTTGAAGCCAATGGCCAGTTTCTAGTTACAGTTAGATGTTGAGCAATAATATTTCCAAGCATTGTTGCTTGAGTTCCACCAACTAATTTAGGCACAGCATATGAACCTAAGTTAGGGATAAAAGTAAATAATACAGCAGTTATTATTCCAGGTTTAATATTTGGAATAAAGACTTTGAAGAATGCTTGTCCATTTGTAGCTCCTAAATCTCTAGCAGCTTCAATAAGAGAGAAATCAAACTTCTCAATAACTGCATATAGAGGTAAAATAGCAAATGGTAAGCTTGTATATACTGAAATAAGTACTACGGCACTTGTATTATATAAAAATTGTAAAGGTTCATCAATTATACCAAATCTTAGAAGAATTGAGTTTAAGAATCCATTATTTCCTAAAACTGCTATCCAAGCATATATTCTAATTAAGAAGTTTGTCCAAAAGGGAACTATTACAAGAAATAAAAGCTCCTTTTTATATTTTGATCTAGCTATATAATATGCAGTAGGCACAGATAAAAATACAGTAAATATAGTAACTAGAACAGATATATAGATTGTTTTCATTAAAATAGCAATAAATATCTTATCAGTGAAAACAGAGAAACTAGCTAAAGAAAATACCATCTCTACTCCACCATAAGTTCCTTTTTTAAGGAAAGCATATCCCATTACAATTAGCATAGGAATAAGAAAAAATAGTAGTAGCCAAAGAGTTATTGGCAATGTGTATAATCTTCCAAGCTTATTTTTTTTCAATTCCTTTCACCTCTACTACAAAGCTATCGTCAGCATCCCAAGATATATAAGCATCTTCATCCCACCAAATAGCTCCTTCATCATTATCATCAAAGTAAACAGCATGTTGTTTAAAAACTTTAAATGGAATATTTTTATCTCCATTTAACCAAACAAAGTATTTACTTTGGAATCCAGAATAGATAACCTCATCTACATAAACTTTTAAAACATTATAGTTTTCATGAGGTTTTTTAGGTAAAGTTTTAGAAAGTTTTATCTTTTCAGGTCTAATTGAAACTTGTACAAAGTCACCAACTTTTACAGGTTTGTCAGTTTCAAATATTAGTTCTCCTAATTTATCATTTTTAAGAACAGCATATTCTTTATCTTTAACCTCTATAACCTCTCCTTCAAAGAAGTTATTTTCTCCTATAAAATCAGCTACAAAAGCATCAGCAGGGGCTTCATAAACTTCAGCAGGAGTACCAACTTGTAGGACCTTTCCTTCGTTCATAATAGCTATTCTATCTGAAATAGAAAGAGCTTCTTGTTGGTCATGTGTAATAAAGATAAATGTTATTCCTACTTCTTCATGTATATTATCTAATTCTATTAAAAGATTTTGTCTAAGTTTAGCATCTAGAGCAGATAGTGGCTCATCTAGAAGAAGAACACCAGGTTTATTTATTAAAGCTCTAGCAATTGAAACTCTCTGTTGTTGTCCTCCAGAAAGTTGGTTAGGCATCTTATTAATATGTTCACTTAGTCCAACCATCTTTACAAATTTTTTAACTTCTGTATCTATTGTTGCTTCATCTACTTTTCTTATTCTCAATGGGAAAGCAACATTCTCATAGACAGTTAAATGAGGGAATAGTGCATATTTTTGAAATATAGTATTTACATTTCTCTTATTAGGTGGAAGAGAAGTAAGATTTTCATCTCCTAAATATATAGCTCCACTATCCGGTTCAATAAATCCAGCTATCATTCTCAAAAGAGTAGTTTTACCACATCCAGAGGGTCCCAAGATAGAAAAAAACTCTCCATCTTGTATAGTTAAATTGATATTTTTTAAAACTTGTACTCCATCATAGCTTTTATTGATATTCTCAATTTTAATGTCTTTTTTCAATCTTTTTTTACCTCCAATAATCCAGTTTTTATATTATTTTTAGCTACGAAAAATAACTACATCTTTAATTATATCATAAATTGAAAAAAAATTAAAAATATTTTGTACCAGTTTTCAGGTACAAAATTTTTATAAAAAAATAAAAAATACTATAATTGAAGAATTATAGAAAATATGGTATGATATTTTTGAAATTTTTTACATAGATTTAACATAACATTTACAGAGTTTTAACAAAATATTAATTTATCTAGGAGGAAATGAATGTATTTAGACGTTTTGTTTAAAGTTGTAGGAGGACTAGGTTTATTCCTTTATGGAATGGAAAATATGTCTTCTGGAATGCAAAAAATAGCAGGGGATAAATTAAAAAAGATATTAGCAGCTTTAACTACTAATAGAATAATGGCTATTTTAATGGGAATTTTTGTAACTGGATTAGCTCAATCATCATCAGTAAGTACAGTTATGACAATTGGATTTATTAATGCTTCACTTTTAACACTACAACAAGGGCTTGGAGTAATATTAGGAGCAAATATAGGGACAACAATTACAGGATGGTTATTAGCTCTTAATATTGGTAAATATGGGCTTCCTATTGTTGGATTTGCAGCAATAGCCTTTATGTTTGTAAAGGGAGAGAAGAGCAGAACAAGAGCCTTAACAGTAATGGGGTTTGGATTTATATTTTTAGGATTAGAACTTATGAGTAAAGGGCTTAGTCCACTTAGAACACTGCCAGAATTTATAAACTTATTCCACTCTTTTAAAGCAGATTCTTTCTTTGGAGTAGTAAAAGTAGCTATGGTAGGAGCTCTTTTAACAGGAGTTGTTCAATCTTCAGCAGCTACATTAGGGATTACAATAACACTTGCAACACAAGGACTTATTGACTATCCAACAGCAGTAGCTCTTGTATTAGGAGAAAATGTAGGAACAACTGTTACAGCTTTATTAGCTTCATTAGGTGCAAGTTCAAATGCTAAAAGAGCAGCTTATGCACATACTCTTATAAACATAGTAGGGGTAATGTGGGCAACTATTACATTTAGACCTTACCTTAGTATTCTAGCTCATTTTTCTGATTCAACAGCAAATATGGCTACTGCAATAGCAACAGCACATACTATGTTTAATATAATAAATGTAATTTTATTTATTCCATTTATAGGATATCTTGCTAAGTTCTTATGCACAATAGTTAAAGATGATGATAATGGAGTTATAAGAGTAACTAAACTTAGCTCATTGATGGTAACTCTTCCAAATGTTGTTATAGATCAAACAAGAACAGAAGTTTTAACAATGGCAGCAAATATAAAAGAGATATTCTTTAAACTAGAGGAAGTTTATTATAATCCTAGTAAATTAGAGACTTATAATGAAGAGATAGATGCAATAGAAGAAAAGCTAGACTTATATGAAAAAGAGGTTTCAGATGCAAACTTTACAATTTTAAATAAGGGATTAGAAGCTTCTTATGTAGAGGAAACTCGTGGAAATTTAATAACTTGTGATGAGTATGAAACAATAAGTGATTATCTAAAGAGAGTTTCTAATAGCTTAATGAGATTGAAAAAAGATGATTTAGAATTAACACAAGAGAGAAAAGAGACTCTTCAAAAATTAAATCATATGGTATTTGATTTCTTTGATGATATTAACAAAGCTTATAAAACAAAGGATAGAGATTTATTTATGCTTTCTATATCAAAATACACAGCTATAAAAAATCTTTATAAAGAAGCAAGACATGGACATTTTGATGAAGAAGCTAAAAATGATGAAACTATACCAGCAAAATTAAGTACTGGATATATGGATATTTTAAACTATTATAGAAGAGCAACAGATCACGTTTATAATATAATTGAGCATTATGCAAAGATCTAATAATATATCAAAAGGGCTGCAATAAACAGCCCTTTTAATTTAAAAAATAATAAATTTATTTAGCTAAATTTCCAATAACATTAAGAGGATCCCAAGTTAGAGAGAATGGTGGTGCATAGCATAGATCTAAGTATGCTAATTCGTCAACTGTCATCTCTTTATCAATAGCAGCAGCTAAAACATCTACTCTCAAGACAGCTCCTTTTTTACCTATTATCTGTCCACCAAGTAAAACTCTTGTATCAGTATTATAAATTATTTTTATAAATATATCCTCTTGTCCAGGGTAGTAAGAAGTTTGGTTTTTATCTTCAATAAATACTGTTTTATAATTTATACCCATCTTTTTCGCTTCCTCTTCAGAGATACCAGTTCTAGCAGCTTCAAGAGTTAAAACTTTAATAGCAGCAGAACCAAGAGTTCCTTTAAACTCTTTATCTACTCCAGCTAAATGTTCTCCCACAACTCTACCAATTTTATTTGAATTTGTAGCAAGTGGAATATATACATTCTCTTTTTTTACTTTGTGGTAAACTGAAGCACAATCTCCAGCAGCATAGATACCATCAATATTGCTTCTTCCTCTGCTATCAATAATTATAGCTCCATTTCTTAAAGTTTCTATTCCAGTATTTTCTAAAAACTTAGTATTAGGTTTTACACCAGTAGCTAAAATTACAATATCAGCACTATATTTTCCTTTATTAGTAATAACAGAAGTTACCTTTCCATCTTTACCTTCAAATTCAGTTACAGTTTCACTTAAATTAAGAACAACATCTTTATGAGAAGATAACTCTTCTTCCATGATATCTGTAATCTCTTTATCAAAACTTTCTGGTAAAACTCTTTCACTCAGTTGTATAACTCTAACTTTTTTTCCTAAATGAGTAGCAGCCTCTACTGCTTCAAGTCCAATATATCCAGCACCAATAATAACTATCTCTCTGTTTTCAGCTTTTAATATAGCTTTTTTTAATTCTATACCATCACTGAACTCTTTTAAAGTAAAGATATTTTGTAAATCTATATTTTTAATAGGAGGTTTAATAGCAGAAGCACCAGTAGCAATTATTATCTCATCATATGAATCATTGAAAATCTCTCCAGAATCTAGCTTTTTTATTGTAATCTCTCTTTTGGCTGGATCTATTCCAATAACTTCATGCTTCATTTTTACATTTATTCCCTCTTTGTTAAATTGTTCAAGAGGTTTAGCTATCATTCTTTCAGAGTCTTGATAGAAATCTCCAACATAGTATGGAAGTCCACAACTTCCCCAAGATATCATATCTGTTTTTTCATATACAGTTATATTTAACTCTTTATTTAATCTTTTTGCTTTAGATGCAGCACTCATACCAGCAGCAACTCCACCTACAATTATAATTTTCTTCATAAGCTTTTTGTATGATAAATATTTGACTTTATCAAACATCCCCCTTTCTTATATTTCTATAATATACCAATTTAATATATTATACTAGAAAGATATTCTTTTTCCTTTTTAGGAAAATTATTATATAATATAATAAAATAGATTTTGGAGATGGTTAAAATAGAAAAAAAGATAATATATTTTGATAATTCAGCAACATCTTTTCCAAAGCCAGAAGAGGTATATAAAGCAGCTGAGAAAGCAATGAAAGTATATGGGGCTAATCCTGGGAGAGGAGGACATAGAATGGCTGTAGAAGCTTCGAAAGAGATTTTTAAAGTTAGAGAGAAGATAGCCAATCTATTTAATATAAAAGATCCTTTGAGAATAGCTTTTACTCAAAACTCAACTTATGCTTTAAACTTTGCAATAAAAGGTTGTATCAATAAAAAAGGGTATGTGATAACAACAGCATTGGAACACAACTCATCTTTAAGACCTCTCTTTTCAAAAAGAGATAGTGGAGAGATAGAGTTAGAATTAATCTATCCAGAAAAAAATGGAGAGATTTCAATAGAAAAAATAATAGAGTCTATAAAGGAAGATACAATAGCAGTAGTTGTTAATCATATTTCCAATGTTACAGGGACAATAGTTGATATAGGAAAGATAGGTAAGGTAACTAGAGAAAAGGGAGTTATGCTAATAGTTGATGCCTCTCAAAGTGCAGGATATTTGGATATAGATGTAGAGAGAGATGGAATAGATATTTTATGTTTTACAGGACATAAATCTCTATATGGATTGCAAGGAAGTGGAGGAATCTATATAAGAGATGGTATTGGTTTTATTCCAATAATCGAAGGAGGAACAGGAAGTTTTTCTAAGTTGGAAAGACAACCATTGGTAATGCCAGAAGGGTTAGAGGCTGGAACACTTAACACATTAGCTATAGTAAGTTTAGGAGTTGGAATAGATTTTGTTCAAAAGGTAGGAATTGAAAATATTAGGAAACATGAAGATAGATTGACACAGAGATTTTTAGCAGAACTAAAAAAAATTCCGGAGATTGAAGTTTATGGTAGTGATAGAAGAGGACCAGTAGTTACTTTAAATATAAAGGGAATAGATTCAGGAGATTTAGCAGCATACTTAGATGAGGAGTATGGAATTTTAGTTAGAGGAGGATTACATTGTGCCCCTAAAATTCATGAAGCTATTGGAAATGGAGAAAATGGTGGAGTTAGATTTTCATTTGGTTTTTTCAATACAGATGAAGAGGTTGAATATGCTATAAAAGTTCTTAAAGAGATTGTTGCAGAAAATAATAATTAATAGAAAAAAATAATTGACAAGAGAAAGAAAATATGATAATATAAATCTTGTCTGCGGGAATAGCTCAGTTGGTAGAGCGTCAGCCTTCCAAGCTGAATGTCGCGAGTTCGAACCTCGTTTCCCGCTCCAGACAAGTAATGGGGATATAGCTCAGTTTGGGAGAGCGACGCACTTGCACTGCGTAGGTCAGCGGTTCGATCCCGCTTATCTCCACCAAAAGCCTAGATAGCTCAGTTGGCTAGAGCATACGGTTCATACCCGTACGGTCGAAGGTTCGAATCCTTTTCTAGGCACCATTGATAATAACACTTCTTAGAAATAGGAAGTGTTTTTTTGTTTTTTGTAAATATTTAATATTATAAATAAACTATAACTTGTCTAACTAAGCTCAGTTATCTAGCACATCGTTAGGTTTTGACAAAGTACCTTTGAATTTAGCGATTATTAGTCAAGTTAAGTTGTCAAAACTCATATTTTAAATATCAGCTAAATTCCATGTCAAAGAATAAAGAGAGAGTAAAACTCATCTGACTAAAATTCCGAAACTCGACTTCGTCTCAAACACGTCGGAATTTTTAGCGTCAGATTTCGTAACTCTCTCTAATATTCTTTTCCAAATTCCATTTTAGCTGATATTAGGGAAATAAAAAATATATTATAGTTTTTTCAATATAGTGTGAATTTTTTTATAAAATAGTAAAAATAAGTTTTTTATGTGTATATAAGCATATAGGGTGCGATTTTTTGATTACACTTTTAAATTTTTAAGATTGTAAACATTATTATTTCTATAAAATAGAATAAAAAAATTTGATTACACTTGAAAAATAAAATTTAATTAATAATTAAAAATAGAGAAAATTATAAGATGTAATCAAATTTTGATTACATCTTGGTTACACTATGATTATACTTGTTGAAGAATTTTTATTTAAGTATCTTTAAATCTTTAAAAAATAATAAAACTATAAATGCAAAAAAAGATAGCCAAAAGTGCATTTTAAAAGTTATAAGAGATTTTTTTAGGAAGAAAAGGGATATAATTACAAAAAAACTGCTAAATTCAATAGAAATTGACATAGCAGTTTTATAGTATAATTAAATTTCATTAAGCATAGTTTCAGGATCATTAGCAGCTTTAACTTTATCATTTGCCTTTATAATAATTCCATTTTCATCAATAAGATAGGTAGTACGAACTACTCCCATAGAAACTTTACCATATAATTTTTTCTCTTTCCAAACATCATATTTTTTAATTACTTCTAATTCAGGATCAGCAAGAATAGTGATTTTTAGATTTTGCTTTTCTTCAAATCTTTTATGTGATGCTACTGTATCTTTACTAACTACTATTATTTCTACATTTTTTTCTAAAAACTCTGGATATTTTTCAGAATAACCACAAGCTTGTTTTGTACAACCAGGAGTGTTATCTTTAGGATAAAAATATAGAATAACTTTTTTTCCAAGGTAATCACTTAACTTGTGAATCACTCCATTTTGATCTGGTAAAGAAAATTCAGGGGCTTTTTTTCCAACTTCTAGCATATTAAACATCCTCCTATTAGATTTATATTGATATTTTAGCATATTATTTTCTTAATTAGCATAGGAATATAAAAAAATTAGAAATAAAAGATGTATTTATAAAAAAATATAGTATAATCTATATTAAGTGGGAAGATTTTAAAATGTTTGTGAGGTGAAGTGTATGAAAAAAGTTTTAATAATTGGAGGAGTAGCTGGTGGAGCATCTACTGCTGCAAGATTGAGAAGACATAGCGAAGAGGATAGAATAATTATGTTTGAGAAAGGACCTCATGTATCCTTTTCAAATTGTGGACTTCCTTATCATTTAAGTGGAATGATTTCAGAGGTTGAGAAACTTGTTTTAATGTCACCACAAAAATTTTTAGCTCAATATAACATAGAAGCAAGGGTAAATAGTGAAGTAATAGAGATAGATAGAAAAAATAAAGAAGTAGTAGTAAAAGATGGTGTTACTAAAAAAACTTATAGAGAGAGCTATGATAAACTTGTACTTTCAATGGGAGCTAAGCCTATTGTGCCAAAATTTGAAGGGCTTGATAGTGTAAATATTTTCACAATAAGAAATGTTGTTGATATCAATAGATTAAATCTTTTTGTAAAAGAGAGAAAAGATAAGAAGATAACAGTTATAGGTGGAGGATTTATTGGAATTGAAGCAGCTGAGAATTTGAGAGAAGCTGGATATGAAGTTACTTTAATAGAGGCTGCTGATCAAATATTGAAGATTTTTGACTATGATATGGTTCAAAGATTACAAAAAGAGATGTATGACAAAGGTGTTGAACTAATTGTAGGAGATAAAGTAGAAAAGTTTAAAAAGAATTGTGTAGTTTTAGAGTCTGGAAAAGTGATAATATCAGAAGTTGTAGTTTTGGCTATTGGAGTTGCTCCAGATACTGAATTAGCAGTTAAAGCTGGAATTGAACTTGGAAAAACAGGAGCTGTAAAAACAGATAATAACTATATGACAAATGATAGAGATATCTATGCAGTTGGAGATATGATAGAGGTTTATAGTCCACTATTTAATGATTATTTTAAACTTTCTCTTGCAGGACCTGCACAAAAACAAGCTAGAGCAGTAGCAGACCATATCAATGGAAGGGTAGTAGATAATAGAGGATACATAGGTTCATCAGTGATAAAAGTTTTTGATTTTAATGGAGCATCAACAGGGCTTACAGAATCACTTATAAAAGCCAGAGGAATGTCACTAAATTATGAAACAATAGAGATTATACCTTCAGATAAAGTTGGATTGATGCCTAATGCAAACCCTATGTATTTTAAATTGATATTTGAAGTACCGACTGGAAGAGTTTTAGGAGCTCAAGCAATAGGAAAAGGTAATGTAGATAAGAGAATAGATGTTATAGCCTCTGTAATTAAATTTGGAGGAACAATAGAGGATCTAAAAGATTTAGAACTATGTTATGCTCCACCATTTGGAACAGCAAAAGATGTGGTTAATTTTGGTGGATATGTAGCTTCTAATATATTAGAAAGAAGATTTAAACAAGAACATTTCTCTAAAGTTAGAGAGTTGTTAGAGGCTGGAGAGTGTATTATAGATATTAGAGAAAAAGGTGAATATGCAGAAGGACATTTAAAAGGAGTGCCAAATATTCCATTAAGTGAATTGAGAGAGAGAGTTAATGAGATTCCAAAAGATAGAATAGTTTATTTACAATGTAGAAGTGGACAAAGAAGTTACAATGCTTGTCTTTTACTTCAAAATTTAGGTTATACAAATGTAGTTAATGTAACTGGAGGAATTTTAGGAATATCTATGTATGAGTACTTCAATGATAAAACTAAAAATAGAGAACCTATTTTAACAAAATATTTCTTTTAAATTTTAATAAAAAAATAATTGACAAGAGAAAGAAAATATGATAATATTAATTTTGTCTGCGGGAATAGCTCAGTTGGTAGAGCGTCAGCCTTCCAAGCTGAATGTCGCGAGTTCGAACCTCGTTTCCCGCTCCAGACAAGTAATGGGGATATAGCTCAGTTTGGGAGAGCGACGCACTTGCACTGCGTAGGTCAGCGGTTCGATCCCGCTTATCTCCACCAAAAGCCTAGATAGCTCAGTTGGCTAGAGCATACGGTTCATACCCGTACGGTCGAAGGTTCGAATCCTTTTCTAGGCACCATTTGATAACAACACTTCTTAGAAATAGGAAGTGTTTTTTTATTGCTAAGAAAATTATGAATGGTTCTTTGTTATAATTATTAAATTAGAAAAAGCTAAAGAAAAAAATCTTTAGCTTTTTTACTTAAAATTATTTAAAAATTATTTTTTATTAAATAATTTATTTAGATTAGGAGAAGCTCGAAAACGTATAGTTAACTCTGAAGGGAGTTCCATAGGTTCTTTGGTCCTAGGATTGCCAATAATTCTTCCCTTTCTTTCAAACACTTCAAAAGTTCCACGCTTGAAAAAAGAAACTTTTCCTTGAGCAATTAGAACGTTTTTTAAAGTATGAAATAACACATCAATATCTTCAGTTGCCTCTTTTATGTCAATTTTGTTATTATTCATTTCTATATATTTTAAAATAAAATCTCTTTTATTCATTTAACCACTCCTTACTTTTATTATTTAAACTTTTCTTCAAAGAATTACCAATTTTAAATTTTATAGTATATTTTCCTTGAGTATAGCCTATTTCTTGTGAGTAAGGAGAGGAGTATTTTCTGGGTTTGCATCTTTTTAGTTTAAATTTGCCCCAGTGCCTAAACACTATATCTTCTTCAGTTTTTAAAGTTTCAATTACAGTTTTCCAAAAAATATCAATTTTTTCTTTGGCTTCATCAACAGTTTTCAATTTTTTATTGATTTTATAAAGTTGAATGAAGTCTACTTCTTTCATCTTTTAATCCTCCTTATTTATAAAATATTTTAATCAGTATATTTATTACTTTATAAGTAAGGAAAAGTCAATAGTTAAGAAAATTTTTAATCTTAAATTTAAATTTCTTTCGGGGTTTCAGAATTATTTACTCTATTTACAAGAAGTTGATCTACCTTAAAATTATCTACATCAACAACTTCAAAAGTATAATTTTCAAACTCAACTTTAGCAGCTTTTTTAGGAATACTTTTTAACATGTACATCATAAATCCAGCAATGGTTTCATAAGTATCCTCCTCAGGGAACTTTTCTATTTCTAAAACTTTTTTAACATCTTCAATAGGAGTAACACCATCAATTAACCATGATCCTTCGCCTCTGCAAATAATTTGTTGTTCATCTTGATCTTGATATACAATATCTCCCATTAAAGTATTTACAACGTCATTAAGAGTAACTAATCCAACTACATGTCCGTATTCATTTAAAATAATGGCAAAATCATCTCTAGCTTCATTAAATCTGTCTAAAGCTTCTGAAAGAGTAAGTGTATTAGGAATAATCAATAGAGAAGTATTTGTAATCTCTTGAATGTCGTGTAAACCACTAATTTCACCTTTTAAAATTCTAGGTAAAATATCTTTAGAATCAACATATCCAATTAAAGAATCAATCTCATTTTGACAAACTAAAAATTTAGAGTGAGGATAATTTGCTATTTTATTTTTTATGCTTTCTTCTCCCTCTTCAACTGTAAGATATACAATTTCATCTCTTGTAGTCATAATTGAAGAAACCCATCTAGTATCTAATTCAAAAATATTTTCAATTAAAGAGTGTTCTTTTTTTTGAACGACTCCAGCTTCAGCACCTGCATCAACAACAGCAAAAATATCATCATATGTTATAATGTCGTTTCTAGTTTGTGGGACTTTAAAAATTTTAAATATAAATGAGGCGATTCCGTTGAAAATAACAATTAATGGTTTAAATATGCAGATTAAAAATAACATAGGTTTTATAATATTTACAGCAATTTTTTCAGGTGAAACCATTGATAATCTCTTTGGAATAAGATCAGCAAATTCAATAAATAACCCAGTAATAATACAGAAAGAGACAAAACTTCCTATTATTTCCGCTTTTACTGAGAGGGAAGGCAGCCAAGTAATGATAAAATTTTTAACCCAAGGAGTTGCTATATTATCTCCAAGGATACCTCCCATTATTGCTATAGCATTTATTCCAATTTGGACTACAGTGAAAAAATTTCCAGACATTTGTTGAATTTCTAAAACTTTAGCAGCGTTTTCATTTCCCTCTTCAATCATAACTTGAAGTTTCATTTTTCTAGCAGAAGCTAAAGAAATTTCACTCATAGAAAGAAAAACACTCATTAATACAAGAACAAAAATAAAGATAATTCTTAAAAAAATATTCATAATATCTCTCCTAATCATAATATTTATATATTATATTTTTTATAAACTTAAAATTAATACAATAAAATTATAACATATTTTCTTAATTGCTGTCATGTGAAATTTTGGTGTTTTATGAAACTTTAATAAAGAAATGAATTAATAATTCGAAAAAATAAAATTTTAATAAATTTTTATATAATAAATAAAAATTAAAAAAGATAAAACATTAAAAAAATATATCTAAATAATTTATAAAATGTTATATAAATAAACAAATTAATGAGAAATATGATTGATTAAATCATAAATATGAAGTATAATTGGTATATAAAATAGTAGTACTGAAAAGAACTACTTATTAAAAGGAGCGAAATATGCAGGATGTAATAGATAAACTAATGGGGTTTGGTTTTACTAAAACAGAAGCTATAGTCTATGTAACTCTTTTAAAATTTGGAAAGATGAATGGTTATAAGATGGCTAAAGAACTTAATATTTCTCGTTCAAATGTTTATCAAACATTGGAGTCGTTATATAAAAAAGGGTATGTGTTTATGACTCCAGGAGACAGTAAAGAGTATGAAGCAAAAGATCCAGATATATTATTTAAAGAGTTAGAAATAGGATTTTATAAAAATTTAAAAATAGCAAAAGAGCAATTAAAAAATGTAAAAAAAGCTCCTAAAGAAAATTTTTATTTAAGAATAGAGGGATATGATAATATTTTGAAAACTTTGCAAGAGATAATAAAAAATGCAGAGAAAGAAATTTATATGAACATAGACTTTCCTTTAAATATAATAGAAAATGAGTTAAAAGAAGCAGTCAGTAAAGGTGTAAGAGTGATTATTTTTTCTTTTAACAAATTGAAAGAAATAGATGTTAAAGGCATAGAATATTATCATAAAACAGATGTATGTGAAGACTATAAACATTCAAAAAGAATAATGATTGTGGTAGATTTGAAAAAAAGTTTTGTTGTTACAAATTCCGGAGATAAGATAACAGGAACTTTAACTGATAATCTAGAGTACATTCAAATAATTTCTGAGCATATACATAGTGATATTTATATGGCAAGATTAGCGAAATTATATGAAAAATCATTCGAGGATAATATCTCAATAAATAGTTTACATGAGAAGAAAAATTTTATATATTAAGAGCAGGTGAAAAGATGTTTGAGAGAAGCAGTGGTATTTTAATGCATATAAGTTCCCTACCAAGTGAATATGGAATTGGGGATTTTGGAAAAAAAGCTTATGAATTTGTTGATTTTTTAAAAAAAAGTGAGCAAAAATTATGGCAAGTACTTCCAATGGGTCCTACAGGATATGGAGATTCACCATATCAATCTTTTTCAACATATGCAGGAAATCCATATTTTATAGATATAGAAGATCTTTATCAGTTAGGTTACTTAGATGAAGATGATTTAAAATATATGAGAGAGATAAATTATAGTGATAATCTTGATTATGAACAATTGTATGAGAGAAAAACAAAGGTTTTAAAGAAAGCTTTTGAAGGTTTTAAGAAGGAAACTAAAGAAATTATAATTAAAGAATTTAAAGAATTTAAAACTGAAAATAGTTGGTGGTTAGATAATTATTCATTATATATGGCTTTAAAATTTAAATTTAATGGTAAATCTTGGCAAGATTGGTCAAAGGATTATAAGTATAGAAATGTAAAGAAAATGTTAATAGATGAAGAAACAAAGAAAAATATGGATTATTTTTCATTTGTGCAGTATACTTTCTATAAGCAGTGGTTTAAGCTAAAAGAGTATGCCAATTCAAATGGGATAAAAATAATTGGAGATATTCCAATTTTTGTTGCTACAGATAGTGCAGATACTTGGTCAAATTCAGAAATATTTCAATTTGATAAGTACAAAAGACCTAAGAGAGTTGCTGGATGCCCACCAGATTATTTCAGCAAAAATGGACAATTATGGGGAAATGTACTTTATGATTGGAAGAGATTGAAAGAAAGTGGTTATCATTGGTGGATAAAAAGAATAGAATACAGTTTTAAAGTGTACGATGTAGTTAGAATAGATCACTTTAGAGGATTTGAAGCTTATTGGAGTATTTCAGCTAAAGATAAAACTGCTGTAAAAGGACATTGGGAAAAGGGACCAGGTATAGAATTCTTTAGAGTATTAGAAAGAAGAATAGGTAAAAAACCTATAATAGCTGAAGACTTAGGGCTTCTTACAGATGGAGTAAGAAAGCTTCTAAAAAGAAGTGGGTTCCCAGGAATGAAAATTCTAGAGTTTGCTTTTGACTCTAATGATAGTGATTACTTGCCACATAAATATGAAAAAAACTCAGTAGCTTATACAGGAACTCATGATAATAACACAGTTGAAGGATGGTATAAGGGAATAACACCAGAAGTTAAATACTATTGTGATGAGTATTTGAAAAAATATTTAATAGAGAAAAATTGCAATTATTGGGATCCTATAAATTGGAGATTTATAAATGCAATATGGGCTTCAGAGGCTAACATAGCAATTGTACAGATGCAAGATCTACTAGGAATAGGAGAAGAGGGAAGAATGAATGCACCTTCAACTCTTGGTAAAAACTGGAAATGGAGAATGCAATCTCACGAGTTAACAGAAGAGATAGCAGAAAATTTAAAGAATGTTACTAGAAAGTTTTACAGATAGAAACACTAATATTAAAGGGAGAGAAAATGAGAGTAGGAAAAGAAGAATTAAGAAAACAAATTGAAAAGTATGTTAAAGTAAGCTTTGGAAAAGAGATTTCTGAAGCTACTGAATTTGAAGTGTACAGAGCTTTAGGACAAGCTATAATGGAAGATATAGCTGAAGATTGGTATGAAACTAATAAACTTTATTCTCAAAAGAAACAAGCTTATTATTTTTCAGCAGAGTTTTTAATGGGAAGAGCTTTAGGAAATAACCTTATTAACCTTGGAGTTTTAGATGAAGTTAAAGAAGTTTTAACAGAACTAGGAATAGATTATAATAAAGTAGAAGATGCAGAAGAAGATTCAGCTTTAGGAAATGGTGGACTTGGAAGACTAGCAGCATGTTTCCTTGATTCATTAGCTACTTTAAACTTACCAGGACATGGATACGGAATAAGATATAGAAATGGTATTTTTAACCAATCATTTAAAGATGGATATCAAGTTGAAAAACCAGAAACTTGGTTAAAATATGGAGATGTATGGTCAGTTATGAGACCAGCAGATGAAGTAATTGTAAGTTTTGGTGATGGAAGTGTAAGAGCTGTTCCTTATGATATGCCTATTATTGGATATGGAACAAGAAATATAAATACATTAAGACTTTGGGAAGCTAAATCTTTAGTAGATCTTGATTTAGGAAAATTCAATCAACAAGATTACCTACATGCAACTCAAGATAAAACAAGAGCAGAAGATATTTCAAGAGTGCTTTATCCAAATGACTCAACAGATGAAGGTAAAAAATTAAGATTAAAACAACAATATTTCTTTGTATCAGCATCATTACAAGATATTTTAAGAAAATATAAAAGACTTCATGGAAGTAACTTTGATGAGTTCCCAGAATATGTAGCTATTCAATTAAATGATACACATCCAGTTATTGCTATACCTGAATTAATGAGATTATTTGTTGATTTAGAAGGACTTTCATGGGAAAAAGCATGGAGCATAGTTGAAAAAACATTCTCTTATACAAACCACACTATTCTAGCTGAAGCACTTGAAAAATGGTGGGTAGGATTATATGAACAAGTAGTACCAAGAGTATATCAAATAACTCAAGGAATCAACAATCAATTAAGAGGATTCTTAGCTGAAAGATTCCCAAATGATCCTGCAAGACAAGATAGAATGTCAATAATTCAAGGAAATATGATTCATATGGCATGGCTTGCTATCTATGGAACACATGCTACAAATGGAGTTGCAGCACTACATACTGAAATTCTTAAACATAAAGAATTAAAAGGTTGGTATGAACTATATCCAGAAAGATTCTTAAATAAAACAAATGGAATAACTCAAAGAAGATGGCTACTTCAATCTAACCCAGAGTTATCAGCACTTATTACAGAATTAATTGGAAATGAATGGATTACCGATTTAAGCCAATTAAAGAAATTAGAAGCATATGTAGATGATGAAGAAGTATTGAAAAAATTATTATCTATTAAACATGCTAAAAAAATAGAACTTGTAAAATATTTAAGAGAAGTTCAAGGAATAGAAGTAAATCCAAACTCTATATTTGATATTCAAATTAAGAGATTACATGAATACAAAAGACAACTATTAAATATATTCCATGTAATAGGATTATATAATAAATTAAAACTAAATCCTTCAATGTCTTTCCAACCAGTAACATATATTTATGGAGCTAAAGCAGCACCAGGATATTTAGTTGCTAAAGGAATTATCAGATTAATAAATGAAGTGGCTCAAGTTATCAATAAAGACCCAGAAACAAATGGAAAATTAAGAATAGTATTTGTTGAAAACTATAGAGTATCTGTAGCACAAAAACTATTCCCAGCAGCAGATATATCTGAACAAATTTCAACAGCAGGAAAAGAAGCTTCAGGAACAGGAAATATGAAATTTATGCTAAATGGAGCTCTTACAATAGGGACACTTGATGGTGCAAACGTTGAAATAGTAGAAGAAGCTGGAGAAGAAAATAACTTCATCTTTGGATTAAAAGTAAATGAAATTGAAGAAATGAGAGCTAAAGGATATGATCCTCATGTACCTTATAATTCAGTAGAAGGATTAAAGAAAATAGTAGATTCTCTAATAGATGGAACATTTAACGATTTAGGAACAGGAATTTATGGAACTATTCATAGATCACTTATGGAAAATGCTCCTTGGCATCAAGCAGATCAATACTTTGTATTAGAAGATTTCGAAGCTTATAGAAATGCTCAAAAGAGAATAAATGTTGAATATAGAGATAGATTAGGTTGGGCTAAAAAACAATTAATGAACATTGCAAATGCAGGTAAATTCTCATCAGATAGAACAATAAAAGAGTATGCAGATGAAATTTGGTTTATAGAACCAGCTAAATTAGAAGACTAATATCATCAGGAGGTGATATTTTAATGGAAAGAGAAATGGATATTTATCTTTTTCATAGAGGAGAACATAGAGAAGCTTATAATTATATGGGGGCTCATTGTACAAAAAAATCAGTGATTTTTAGAGTATGGGCACCCCATGCTAAATTAGTAGCAGTAGTTGGAGATTTCAATAATTGGGATGGAAGTAACCATATGATGAATAAGCTAAATGCTGAGGGGATATGGGAACTAGAGATACCTAAATTAAAGAAAATGGCAAAATATAAATATAGAGTAGAAGATAGCAATGGGAATGTTGTAATGAAGGCAGACCCATATGCTTTCTATTCAGAAGTTAGACCAAATACAGCTTCAATTGTATACGATGTTCCAAAATTCAGATGGGCAGATAAAAGATGGCTAAATAAAAGAACAACAGGTTTAAATAAGCCAATAAATATCTATGAAGTTCATTTAGGTTCATGGAAGAGAGGAATCCATGGAGAATGGCTAAATTATAGAGATTCAGCAATAATGCTATGTGAATATTTAAAAGAGATGAACTATACTCATGTTGAAATTATGCCATTAAATGAATACCCTCTTGATGCTTCATGGGGATATCAAGCTACAGGATATTATTCTGTAACAAGTCGTTATGGAACTCCAGAAGATTTTATGTTCTTTGTAAATTTAATGCATAAAAATAATATAGGAGTAATTCTTGATTGGGTGCCCGGACACTTCTGTAAAGATGCTCATGGATTATATAAATTTGATGGGACACCATGTTATGAATACCAAGATGAAAGACTTGGAGAGAATAAAGAGTGGGGAACATGTAACTTTGATGTAACTAGAAACGAGGTAAAAAGTTTTCTTATTTCAAATTTAACTTATTGGTTTAGAGAGTTTCATATAGATGGAGTACGTATGGATGCAGTAGCAAATATGCTATATCTTTCATATGGAAAAGATGGTGAAAAAATAACAAATCAATATGGTGGACAAGAAAATCTAGGAGCAGTAGATTTCTTTAAAGAGATGAACTCAATTATTCACGATGATTTCCCGAATGTTTTGGTAGTAGCAGAAGATTCAACTGCTTGGCCACTTGTAACTAAACATCCAATAGATGGAGGATTAGGATTTGATAGCAAGTGGAATATGGGATGGATGAATGATACTTTAAAATATTTTAGTACAGATCCTCTTTTTAGAAAAGATCACCATGGAAAACTAACATTTTCGTTTATGTATGCTTTTTCAGAAAATTATGTTTTACCATTATCACATGATGAAGTAGTACATGGAAAAAAATCTATAGTAGATAAAATGCCAGGATATCAAGAAGATAAATTAGCTCATACAAGAGCATTATACTCTTATCAAATGGCTCATCCAGGAAAGAAACTTAACTTCATGGGTAATGAGTTTGCTCATGGATTGGAATGGAGATTCTATGAATCTCTTGAATGGTATCTTATAGAGCAACATGAAGATAATAAAAATATGCAAACTTTTGTTAGAGATCTAAATAAACTATATTTAGATGAAAAAGCTCTATGGGAAGATGGTGGAGACACTTTTGAATGGATTGAACATGAAAACTATACAGAAAATATGTTAGCTTTCCTAAGAAAAACAAGAGATTTCAAAGAACATTTAGTAATTGTCTTTAACTTTTCTGGAGTAAATAAAATTAAATATAAGATTGGAATTCCAGAAAATAAAGTATATAATGTAATTATTAACAGCGATGATAAAAAATATGGTGGAAAAGGAATATTAAAAAAGAAAAAATATAAACCAATTTTGAAAGATTGGAATTATAGAAAACAACATATTGAAATAGATATTCCTGCTAGCACAGTTGTTTTTTTGAAACCTGAAAAAGAAGGGGGCTTAAAAAGAAAAGCAAGTAAAAAAGTAAACGAGGAGAAAGATTAAAAAGAAAAATAGCTAAAGTATTAGCCAAATAGTATTAAAAAATATTAGGAGGATATTATGAAGAAAAAATCAATAATAGCTATGATATTGGCTGGAGGACAAGGAAGCCGTTTATTGGATCTTACTGAAAAAATAGCTAAACCAGCTGTTGCTTTCGGAGGAAAATATAGAATAATCGACTTTGCATTAAGTAACTGTTCAAACTCTGGAATTGACACAGTAGGAGTACTTACTCAATATGAACCACATGTATTAAATGATCACATTGGAATAGGATCACCTTGGGACTTAGATAGAATGGATGGAGGAGTTACAGTACTTCAACCACATACTAAGAAAAATGATGAAGGTGGATGGTATAAAGGTACAGCAAATGCTATCTATCAAAATATAAGATTTATAGACACATATGAACCAGAAAATGTTCTTATTCTTTCTGGAGACCATATCTATAAAATGGATTATGACAAAATGTTAAAATTCCATAAAGAGAACGATGCTGATGCAACTATTGGTGTATTTAATGTACCTTTAAAAGATGCTCCAAGTTTTGGAATTATGAATACAAATCCAGATTATTCAATCTATGAATTTGAAGAAAAACCAAAAGAACCAAAGAGCACTCTTGCATCAATGGGAATCTATATTTTTAAATGGGATTTATTAAAACAATATTTAATTGAAGATGAAAAAGATCCAAACTCAAGTAATGACTTTGGTAAAAATATAATTCCTAATCTTTTAAATGACCATAAAAAACTTATGGCATATCCATTTAAAGGATATTGGAAAGATGTTGGAACTATAGAAAGTTTCTGGGATGCTCATATGGATCTATTAAAATCAGATAATGAATTAAATATTTTTGATAAGAACTGGAAAATAAACACTCGTCAAGGTGTATATCCACCATTATATGTAAGTGACGATGCAATAGTTTTAAGTTCACTTGTAGATAAAGGGTGTGAAATAGAAGGAGAAGTTAGAAACTCTGTAATATTCCCTGGAGTAAAAATTGGAAAAAATAGTAAAGTTATCAATTCGGTAGTAATGCAAAATACTATAATTGAAGAAAACGTTATTATTAACAAAGCTATTATTGCTAATGATGTAACTGTTAAGAAAAATACAGTAATTGGTGATGATGAACATATTGCAATAATAGGACAAGGAAAAACAGTAAAAAGTGAAGCTATAAAATAGGCTTGCGAGGGAGGAAATTATTATGCTAAATAACTATATGGCTATAATATTTTTAGCCGAATCTTTAGATAATATCAGATCACTTACAAAAATGAGACCACTTGCTTCTCTTCCAGTTGGAGGAACTTATAGAATAATAGATTTTTCATTATCAAATCTTGTAAATGCAGGAATTAGAAATGTTGGAATATTTGGTGGAAATGAAGATCTTAACTCATTAACTGACCATATAGGAAGAGGAACAGAATGGGATCTAGATAGAAAGAAAGATGGAATATTCATCTTTAAACAAATGGCAGACTCAACTTACTCTACAAATATAAAAAGAGTAAAGAAAAATATGGAATACTTCTTCCGTAGTAAACAACAAAATGTTGTTGTAATGAGTTCTCATATGGTTTGTAATATAGATATTGCAGATGTAGTAAAAAAACATGAAGAAAGCGGAAAAGATGTAACTTTAGTTTATAAAACAGTAGATAATGCTAACTCAAGATTTGATAATTGTGATAGTGTTAAACTAGGAGAAAATGGAGAAATTACTGGAATAGGACAAAACTTATTCTTCAAAAAAGATGAAAATATCTCTCTAGAAATCTTCGTATTGAAAAAAGAATTACTAATTAAATTAATTTGTGATGGAATTCAAAATGGAGCTTACTATACAGTAAGAGATCTAATCTCTAGAAATGTTGGAAGAGTTTCTATTAATGGATATGAATTTAAAGGATACTTAGCATGTATCAACTCAACTAAAGAGTACTTTGACTTTAATATGGATCTACTAAATAAAGAAGTTAGAGATGATGTATTTAAGAAAGATAATAGAAATATCTTTACTAAAACAAAAGATACTCCACCTTCAATGTTTAAAAAATCAGCTCAAGTAGTTAACTCTATTATTGCTAACGGATGTATATTAGGAGGAGAAGTTAAAAACTCTATCCTTGCAAGAGGAGCAGTTGTAGAAGAGGGAGCAATAGTTGAAGATAGTATAATTCTTCAAGATAGTGTTATAAAAGCAGGAGCAATATTAAAGAATATCATTATTGATAAAAATAATGTTATTAAATGCAATGAAAAACTTATAGCTTCTAAAAACTATCCGTTAGTTATAGAAAAAAGTGTTAAATGGGATGTTGAACACTATAAAGATTTATTAGATTATTTAAAGGGAAAAGAGTAGGTTTTTAGGCAAAAGGAGGGTAGTAAATGAAGATACTTTTTGCGACAGGAGAAGCGTGGCCTTTTGTAAAGACAGGCGGACTAGGTGACGTAGCTTATTCTCTACCAAAAGCATTGAAAAAAGAGAAAATAGATGTTAGAGTTATCATGCCTAAATATGGTAATATACCTGAAAAATATAGAAATGAGATGAAACATCTAGGAGATAAACAAATTTGGGTAGCTCACCATAATGAGTATGTAGGAATAGATAGTTATGAATTAGAAGGAGTAACTTACTATTTCGTTGATAATGAAAGATATTTTAAGAGAGATAAAGTCTATGGTGAGGGAGATGATTGTGAAAGATTCACATTCTTTGCTAAAGCTGTAGTTGAAACTTTCTATATAACTGGATTTGAACCAGATATTATTCATTGTAATGACTGGCATACAGGGCTTGTGCCAATCTATTTAAAAGAACGTGGGCTAAATGATATAAAAACTATCTTTACTATTCATAATCTTAGATTCCAAGGATTCTTCTTTAATAATGTAATAGAAAATACATTAGAAATAGATAGAAACAAATATTTCCAAGAAGATGGAATTAAATATTATGATATGATCTCTTTCTTAAAAGGAGGAGTAGTTTATTCTGATTTTGTTACTACAGTTAGTGATTCATATGCAGAAGAAATTAAAACTCCAGAATTAGGAGAGGGGCTAGATGGTCTATTTAGAAAATTTGATTATAAATTAAAAGGAATTGTAAATGGAATAGATGGAAATGTATATAAAGTTCCTAGAAAAGGTAAGAAGAGATTAAAAGCTGAATTACAAGAAAAACTAGGATTGAAAAAAGATCCAGATGTTCCATTGGTTGCAATAATCACTAGATTAGATAGACAAAAGGGAATAGATATGATTGCTGAAGTTTTTGATAAGATGATGAACTTAGGAATTCAATTTATTCTTTTAGGAAATGGTGAGCCTAAATATGAAGATTTCTTTAAATGGAAAGAAAGACAATATCCAGAAAGAGTTTGCTCATATATAGGATTTAATCAACCACTTTCAATAGATATCTATAGTGGAGCAGATATGTTCTTAATGCCTTCAATTTTTGAACCTTGTGGATTATCTCAAATGATAGCGATGAGATATAGTTGTGTTCCTATTGTTAGAGAAACTGGAGGTTTAAAAGATACTGTAACTCCGTATAATGAGTTTACAGGAGAGGGAGATGGATTTGGTTTTAAAAATATAAGTGGAGAGGAATTATTAAAAACTTTAGAATATGCAATCTCTATTTATAAAGATAAAGATCAATGGGAAAAAGTTGTTAAAAATGCTAAGACAAGAGATAACAACTGGGATACTTCTGCTAAAAAATATATAGAACTATATAAAAAAGTAGAGAAATAGAATTATAGAGCTGTGATAGATTGGAGAATCAATCTATACAGCTCTATTTTATTTAAATTAAATAAACCATTCAGCGATCATGCATCTAGCAGATCCACCACCATTAGTTTCAATAGTATGTATGTCAGCATAAAGAATCTCATCATATTTTTCAATAATATTTTTTTGCTCTATTGTTAAGGAATCATAAGCAGTTTTTGACATTACTAGTATTTTATCTCCATTAGCTTTTTTTAATTCAAGAGTATTTCCTAAAAAATGCTTAGTTTGTTCTTCTGAGATTTCAATAAGCTCTTTTCCAGAATTGATAATACTATTTTTTAAATTATTTTTTTCAATTTCATTCTCAACAGCATTTAAAAAGACAATAGCGAAATTCTCAGCAATAGTTAACATTACATTGGTATGGTATATAGGAGCTTTTTGTCCATTGATAGTTTGGAAACCACTAAAAGTAACTCCTTTATATCCCATAGTTTTACAAAATTCTTCAAACAATTCTTTATTAGTTCTTTTAGATATATTTGCATAAGCTATCTTATTTTTTCTATCTAAACAAATACTTCCTGTTCCTTCTAAAAATCTATTTTTCTTTTCATTTTCAGTTAGATCAATAATTTTTAAGTTTTCTCTATCTTTTACAAAATTAAGTATTTTATCTGTTCTTTCAAGTCTTCTATTTTCAGCATACATAGGATACAGAACAAGAGAGTTATTATTATGAGTACTAAACCAGTTATTAGGAAAAATACTATCTGGAGTATGAGGAGTTAAAGTATCTTGTAGTACAATAACATCAATAGTGGCTTTTTTTAATTTTTCAACAAAAGCATCAAATTCTTTTTCAGCACTCTTTTCAATAATGTCAGCTGAATTATTTTCTTTTACTTGATATAAGTTATCTTTTCCAGTTTCTTCATTGTAGCTAAAAGCTATAGGTCTTACCATTAAAACTTTATTAGTAATAAATTCTTTCATAAAAAAACCTCCAACATAATTTAGTTATATTATTTCTAGGACTAGAGATATTAATATTATAATTCTTTTTTCAAAAAAATACAAATTAAACTACTGTGCAAAAATAATATAATTTTCTATTTAAAAAATAAATAAAATAATATATAGAGTTTATTTTTAGAAAAAAATATACAAAATTACATGATAAAAATTTTTTAATTATAATATGTTTTGAAAAAGTAATTTTAAAATAATAATTTGGTTTAAAATAGAATAAAAAGTTTGACAACTGAGATTATTAATGCTAATATAAAACAAACAGTATAATATTATAAGTATAATTTTATAAAAAATTGGAGGAAAGACATGAAGAAAGTAACAAAATTATTACCATTTTTTTTATTAAGTTGTATTGCAGTAGCAAATGAGCTTGACGGATCAAATCATGCTACAGGAAACAGAAGTAAAGAAACAGCAGTAGCTTCACTTGACAATCCTTTTTGGACAGGGAATCCAGAGACATTTGCAGATAAAAGAGAGAGAATGCATAGTACTATGATGTCATTTAATACCATAGAAGAGGCATTAAAAAATCCTAATTATTCAGATTATAAAAACTCTAAAAATTTTTTGAGTTTAAATGGGGAATGGAAATTTAAATTAGTTGATCATCCAGACAAAGATATAAAAGATTTCTATAAAGAAGATTTTGATGATTCTAAATGGAAAAAAATTCCAGTGCCTTCAAGTTGGCAACTTCACGGATATGATCAACCAAGATATAACGACACAGCATATCCATGGGAATATCAAAAAACAGCAATAAATCATCCAGACACTCCTAAAGATTACAATCCAATAGGATACTATAAAAGAGAGATGGAACTACCTAAAGATTGGGATGGTAGAGAAGTATTTATCTCTTTCCAAGGGGTAGAATCAGCTTACTATCTATATGTAAATGGACAATATGCAGGATATAGTGAAGATAGCTTTGTAGGACATGATTTTAATATTACACCATATTTAAAAGCTGGAAAAAATGAGATCTCTGTAAAAGTACATAGATGGAGTGATGGAAGTTGGCTTGAATCTCAAGATATGATTAAATTAAGTGGAATTTTTAGAGATGTATTTGTGTATTCAACACCAAAAGTGCATTTAAGAGATTATACTGTTGTAACAGATTTAGACAAAGATTATAAAGATTCAAAATTAAATATAGAGGTAGATGTTACAAAATATGAAGATGTAACAGGAAACTATAAGGTAAATGCTATACTATACGATGAAAACAATGATATTATAGTTAATGAAAAACAAACTATTAATATGACAGATATAAAAGATGGAGTTGTAAACTTCTCGACAGATGTTAAGAATCCTAAAAAATGGTCATCAGAAACTCCTAACTTATACACTTTAGTGATAGCTTTAGAAGACGAAAGTGGAAAAGTAATAGAAACTATTAGTAATAAGATAGGATTTAAGAAGATAGAAGTAAAAGATGGAAGAATCCTATTAAATGGAGAAAAATTCATGATGAAAGGGGTAAATAGACATGAATTTGACCCTGTAAATGCAAGAACTCTATCTGAAGAAACTATGATAAAAGATATTGAACTTATGAAACAACACAATATCAATACTGTAAGATCATCTCACTACCCTAATGATCCTAGATGGTATGATCTATGTAATGAGTATGGATTGTTAGTATTAGATGAGGCAAACTTAGAAACACATGGAAGATTAGATGAAATCCCTCAAAGCAGACCAGAGTGGACAAAAGCTGTAATTGATAGACAAGCTGGAATGTTAGAGAGATCTAAAAATGAGGTTTCGATTTTTGCATGGTCACTAGGAAATGAATCTGACAAAGGGGATAACTTTGTAAAAGCTGCTGAATGGGTAAGAAAAAATGATCCAACTAGACTTATTCACTATGAGCCACAAAGAGAGGTTGGAGATATATACACAAGAATGTATAGAACTATTGATGAGGCTAGAGCTTATGCAACAGATCCTAGAAATAAAGTTCCATATATTGAGTGTGAATATGCTCACGGAATGGGAAATAGTATAGGAAACTTACAAGATTATTGGGACCTATTTGAAAAATATGATATCTTCCATGGTGGATATATTTGGGACTGGGTAAACCAAGGAATCTTAACTAAAGATGAAAAAACTGGTAAGATGTTCTATGCTTATGGTGGAGATTGGGGAGATGAAGAGTTTACAGATCACAATTTCTGTGCTAATGGTTTAGTATCAACAGATAGAACTGCACAACCAGAGATAATGGAAGTTAAGAAAGTATATCAATATGTTAAATTCAAAGATGTAGATGTGAAAAATGGAGAGTTTAGCATAAAAAATAACTACATGTTTACTAACTTAGATGAATATGAAGCTGTATGGGAATTAAGAAGAGATGGAGATATTGTAGATTCAGGAGTATTTGTAACTGAATTAGCTCCAAACAAATCAAAAATTGTTAAACTTCCATTTGGAGATGTTGTAAGTAAAAATGGTGAAGAGTATTGGTTAAATGTTGCTTTCAGATTAAAAGAGGATACTAAATGGGCTAAGAAAGGGCATATAGTTGCTAAGGAACAATTTAGATTACCAGTTGAAAGCAAGGGAGAGGCTCTATCATTAAATGAGATGAAATCACTTTCTTATTCAGATAAAGATGATAGATTAGTAGTTACAGGAGATAACTTTGAAGTAACTATCAGTAAAGAGAAAGGAAGCTTAGATTCATTTAAAGTTAAAGGAAAAGAACTTATAGAAAAACCTATGATTCCTAACTATTGGAGAGCACCAAATGACAATGATAAAGGAAATGGAGCAGAGGAAAGATTAGCTACTTGGAAATTTGCAGGAAAAGAGGCAAAGGTTGTATCTACAACTGTTACACCAATAGAGGACAAAGGTGTTAGAGTTGATCTGAAACTTGAAATACCAACTACAACTCCAGCTCAATTAGATCTACAATATGTAGTATTTGGTAATGGAGAGGTAAAAGTTACAAATACTCTATATACTTCAAAAGATTTACCAGAGATTCCAGAGTTTGGAATGATGATGGAGATGCCAGAAAAATATGATACAGTTACTTGGTATGGAAGAGGACCTGAAGAAAACTATGTAGATAGAAAAACTGGATACAATGTTGGTGTTTATAGTGCCAATGTAGATGATTTCTTCTTCCCATATATTGATCCATCTGAAACAGGAAATAGAGTTGACACTAGATGGGTAACTTTAACTGCTAAAAATGGTGTGGGACTTCTTGCAAGTGGTGTAGATAATACAATAGAATTTAATGCACTTCACTATACTCCAGAAGAATTATCATCAGGAAAAAGACATCCAGTAGAATTAGTTCCAACTGAAAATGTTGTGCTTAGAATAAATGGAAAACAACAAGGAGTAGGTGGAGATGACAGCTGGGGAGCAGTTCCACATGATCAATATCAAATAAAATCTGGAAAAGCTCACACTTACTCATTTAAGTTAAAAGGAATAACTAAAACTGATAATCCTATGGAAATAAGTAAGAGAAATATTGATAGCGATCTAATAAGAGATATTAAAGTTAATGGAGTATCTTTAAAAGATTTTGATAAAAATATAACAGATTATAAAGTTGAATTTTTAGCAGGAACAGAGAAACAAGCTCCAGTAGTTGAAGTTGAATATGGTAATAAAGAGGATGTAATAGTTAGCATAGAACAAGCTAATAGTGTAGAAAATGGAAAAGCAAAAGTTGTTGTAGCTCATAAAGATAAAGCTTTAAATGAAGTTTTAAGAAAAGAATATACAATTAATTTTGGAACTCACAATGTAGTTTATGCTTCTGATCTTCCATTTGAAAAGGCAACTTCAGGAATGTATAAAGTTGAAAGAGATATTACTGTTTCTGGAAGTGTTCCACATTTAAGATTAGAAGATGGTAGCAAAGTTCGTTTTGAAAAAGCTATCTGTGCAAATTCAGATTCTGAAGTTGTAATTAACTTAAAAGGAAAAGGATTCAAGAGATTCAAATCTTATGTTGGAATGGATAGAGAGGTAATAGGATATAGAACTAAAGCACAATTTAGAGTGCTATTAGATGGAAAAGAAGTATTTAACAGTGGTGAAATGGCAAGTTCTGGAAGAGCCAAAGAGGTTGATATCAATGTTGAGGGAGCTAAAAAACTTACTCTTATAATTGATCAATGTGATGGTAATAACAACTATGACCATGGAACTTGGGGAAATGCTAGATTTACTAAATAGTATATAAAAAAGCTGCACCTAAAATCTTAGGTGCAGTTTTTCTATTTATTTCTATTTCCTATATAATCAGCAAGTTTTAAAAGTATAGCACTTTTTTCTTCTCCAAATCTTTCAACAAGAATAGATTTAGCCTCTTCAATAGTATTTTTTAAAAGTTCTTTACTTTCATTTAATCCAATTAAAGCAGGGTAAGTTGATTTTTCTAACTCTTGATCACTACCAACAGGTTTACCTAAAGTTAGGAAATCACCTTCAATATCAAGGATATCATCTTTTATTTGGAAAGCTAATCCGATTAATTCAGAGAATTTTATTAAAGTTTCCTTCTCTTCAGGTGTAGCCTCTCCAATAATACAACCTATTTCAACAGGAAGTTTAATTAGTTTTCCAGTTTTATTTGAATGGATATATTTTAAAGTTTCCATATCAATACGTTTTCCTTCACTTGCAATATCCATCATTTGCCCACCAATCATTCCATTTATTCCTGCATAGCTAGAAGTAAGTTTTACAATCTCAACTATTTGTTCAGGAGCTAAATGTGAATTTCTAGCAGTTAAGATATAGAAAGCATGAGTAAGAAGAGCATCTCCTATAAGGATACCTTCAGCCTCTCCAAATTTTTTATGAGTAGTAAGTTTTCCTCTTCTAAAATCATCATTGTCAAGAGCTGGAAGATCATCGTGAACAAGTGAGTATGAGTGTATCATCTCAATTCCAACACCAGAGGCAATCCCTTTAGTTTTATCTTTTCCTAATATATCAAGAGTCATAAAAAGAAGAATAGGTCTAAGTCTTTTTCCTCCATTCAGTATTGCATATTTCATACCTTCAGCAATAACTTCTGGATAAGTAAGTTCAGCAAGATAAGAATCAATACTACTTTCTATCAATTTTTTATGCTCATCTAAATAATTTTTAAAAAACATAATTAAACCTCCTCTGTTAAAATTTCCCCATTTTCTTCTTTAACTTTTAAAATTTTTCCCTCTGCCTTATTTAAAAGATCAGAAGATTTTTTTAAAAGTTTCATAGCATTTTCATATTCTTTAATAGAGTCAGTTAAACTAAGCTCTCCACTTTCTAATCTTTCAATTATCTCATCTATCTCTAAAAGATTATCTTCAAAACTTCCAGTTTTTTTACTCAATAGAATCACCTCAAATACTATGTTTTACCTAGTGTAAAATGTTATACACTTTTTACCATATTTTCTTTCATCAGCTTTTTTGAAAGATCCAATCACATCTTCCATCTCTTCAAAAAGATGGTGCTCACTTATAATAAGTCCACCTTCAGCAAGGATACCATTTTTTTCAATAGCTCTGATAACTTTAGTGCAAACTTCATCTTTATAAGGAGGATCCATAAATATTATATCAAATTTCTCCCCTTTTCTCCCTAAAATTTCAATAGCTCTAATAACATCATTTTTATATGCTCTACATCTATCTTCAAAACCTAGATTATTAACATTCTCTATAATATATTTTAAAGCTTCACTATCTTTCTCAATCATAACAGCTCTTTTAGCTCCACGGCTTAAAGCCTCTAGTGATATACTACCACTTCCACTAAATAGATCAAGAAAAACAGAGTTAGGAACATATGGAGCTATAATTGAGAATAATGATTCTTTCATGCTCCCTAAAGTTGGTCTTGTATCAGTTCCTTTTCTACTTTTTATTGTTTTATTTTTAGCTTCTCCTGCAATTATTTTCATCTATAATATCAACTCCTAATAGATAAACATAGCATCTCCAAAACTAAAGAAATGATATTTTTCCTCTACAGCTGTCTTATAGACATCTAGCATAAACTCTCTTGAAGAGAATGCAGATACAAGCATAAGTAGAGTAGATTTTGGTAAATGGAAGTTTGTAATAAGAGCATCTATCACTTTAAATTTATACCCTGGGTAGATAAATATATCAGTACTTCCCTTTGTAGCTTTAACCAATCCATTTTCATCAACAGCAGATTCTAAAGCTCTAGTACTTGTTGTCCCAACAGATATTATTCTCTTTCCATTTCTCTTTCCCTCATTGATTATATCAGCAGCTTCTTGAGGAATCTCATAAGTTTCTTCATGCATTTTGTGATCTAATACATCTTCAGTTTGTACAGGTCTAAAAGTTCCTAACCCTACCTCTAAAAATATATCTACTATCTTTATCCCTTTTTTTTCTATTTTTTCTAATAACTCTTTTGTAAAATGAAGTCCTGCTGTAGGTGCAGCAACAGACTCCCCTTTTATAGCATAGACAGTTTGGTATCTGTCCTTTTCTTTTAAAGCTTCAACTATATATGGTGGAAGAGGCATTTTTCCAAGTTTGTCTAAAACCTCTTCAAAAGCACCTTCATACTCAAATTTGATAATTCTATTTCCATCATCTTTGATTTCAATTAATTCTCCAATAAGTTCGTTCTTTTCTCCAATATAAAGTTTTTGTCCAACTTTAAGTTTTTTAGCTGGCTTTAAAAGACATTCCCAAGTATTTAGGTCAATTCTCTTTATTAAAAGAATCTCTAAAACTCCACCTGTTTCTTTATGTCCAAACAATCTAGCTGGAATTACCTTAGTTGAATTTCTAACTAAAATATCCCCTTCATGTAGATAATCAATTATCTCATAAAAAATTTTATGTTCTACTGTTCTATTTGTTTTATCTACCAACATAAGTCTAGCATGGTCTCTAGGTTCTCTAGGTTGTTGACCTATTAACTCCTCTGGTAGATGGTAATCATAATCATGTAATTTTGTAGACACTATTTGTCACCACACTTCTTTCCAATAACTACTCTATCTATTCCACCATAGTCTTTAACTATTGATAGAATATCAAATCCATTTTCTTGCATTAATTCACTAACTGCTTCAGCTTGGTTATATCCCACTTCAAAGGCTAGAATACCATTATCATTTAGATAAGTAGATGCCTCTTTTGAAATTTTTGAGTAGAAATAATATCCATCTCCATTATCAGTAAGAGCATTTTCAGGCTCATATTTTAAAACTTCAGGCATTAATTCTTGATACTCATTTAGAGGTATATATGGTGGATTTGAAATAATCATATTAAATTTTTCATCTTTAAAAGCTGAAAAAACATCTGATTTAACAAAAGTTACATTCTCTGCTTGATTTAACTTTCTATTTGTTTCAGCAACTTCCAAAGCTCCATCACTAATATCAGCTCCAATAATTTTAGCATTAGGTACCTCTTTTCCTAAAGAGATTGCTATTGCTCCACTTCCAGTCCCAATATCTAAAACTTTTGGTGAGCCTACCATCTCTTTTAAAAGGAATTTGCACTGCTCAACTAAAATTTCAGTATCACTTCTAGGAATTAATACTCTTTCATCTACTTTAAAAGGATAACCAAAGAATTCCCACTCTCCTAAAAGGTATTGTAGTGGTTTTCTATGTTTTCCCCTTGCAATTAAAAGCTCTCTTATCTTATCTTTAGCAGAATCTTCAATTTTTTTATTTAAGTTCAATGTAAGAACTAATCTACTTACATTTAAAACATGGGAAAAGATATACTCAGTATCTAACATTGGACTAGGTACACCATGTTTTTTAAGATATTCTGCTGATTTATTTAAAAGATCTATATTTTCATTTTTATAATTCACAGTGTTTATATTTACCTCTTTGCTCTTTATAAGCTCATCAAAACCAATTCTCTTTCTAGCCATCTCTCTAAGGCAAGTTTTAATTTTAGATTTTTGTTCATCATCTAACTCCATATCAGAATACATATATAGAGATATTCTATCTAATTGTAAAACATTGGCAATAAGTTTTTCACTTTCAAGTCTTGGTTTTGAAAAAGAGTATTTTTGCAAATACTCTTTAGAAAAGTTTAATATTTCTAGTAAATTCATCTTATAGGTCAGACTCACTTGAAAGCATTTCAGCTTGGTTAAATGTGATTAGAGCATCGATCATCTCATCAATATCTCCATCTAAGAATGCTTCAAGTTGATATACTGTGAATTTAATTCTATGATCTGTAATTCTTCCTTGTGGGAAGTTATATGTTCTTATTTTTTCTGATCTATCTCCTGTACCTACTTGAAGTCTTCTTTCGCTTTCAACTTGACTTCTTTGTTTTTCACATTCTATTTCAAATAGTTTTGAAACAAGGTGTTTCATAGCTTTTTCTCTATTTTTTAATTGTGATCTTTCATCTTGACATTGAACAACAATACCAGTAGGCAAGTGAGTAATTCTAACTGCAGAGTCAGTCATGTTAACGTGTTGTCCTCCAGCTCCACCTGATCTATATGTGTCAATTTTTAAATCTTTTGGATCGATTTTAACTTCTTTTACATCTTCAACTTCTGGAAGAACAGCAACAGTAGCTGTTGAAGTGTGAACTCTTCCAGCAGATTCAGTTTCAGGAACTCTTTGTACTCTGTGAACTCCAGATTCAAATTTTAATCTTGAGTAAGCTCCTAAACCATTGATACTGAATACAGCCTCTTTGATTCCACCAATTCCCATCTCTTGTTTTTCAATAATTTCAATTTTCCATTTTCTTCTTTCTGCATATCTACAGTACATTCTAAATAGATCTCCAGCAAATAGAGCAGCTTCATCTCCTCCAGCTCCACCTCTGATCTCTACAATAACGTTTTTGTCGTCATTTTTATCTTTAGGAAGTAAAAGAATTTTTAATTCCTTTTCAAATTCTGGAACAGCTTCCTCAATCTCTTTAAGCTCCTCATGCATCATCTCTCTCATGTCAGGATCTTTTTCAGTTTTTAAGTTTTCTTTGATAAACTCTAAATCTTCCATAGTTCTTTTATACTCTTTATATTTTTCAACTATTGGAGTTATGTCAGATAAAGCTTTGTTACATTCCATCATTTTTTTAGGGTCAGCAAGTACTTCTTGTGATCCAAGCATCTCATTAAGTTCATTAAATCTTTTTACAACTTCTTCTAATTTTGCGAACACTACTATCTCATCTCCTTTTTCTACACTATAACTTAACAATTATATCATATTAACATAAAAAAATCAATTTGACATAATAGTTTATAACATAATTCTAACATATTATTTAAATTATAATTTCCAAAAGTAGAGGAGTGCAAACGACTACTACTTTTGAGACGC